>ENA-OSIY01000938-OSIY01000938.1-marine-metagenome-genome-assembly--contig:-NODE-938-length-15878-cov-5.101070_pt1 | contig 15878 bp, 35 predicted proteins | sample MGYA00237884_ERZ534233 | MGnify/ENA primary metagenome ERZ534233 (study PRJEB26412, sample SAMN06343840) | marine metagenome | isolation source: estuarine water | place: USA: Columbia River Estuary... | reverse complement strand
GATGTAAGCGGTTGGAGTGAATACTGCGACAACAAGCGTGAACGTGGTGTAGACTTTCTTGAAGAAGACCCAGATGAAGAAAAATGGGATACTCGTTCAATGCATGATAAAATTCGCGAAATGGAAAAAGCATACGAAGATGAAGAAACTGAAATGCTTATTCGCCTGATCAAAGTTAGAGGAAGTCTGTGGACGTAAAATCAAAACCAACTGACGATCAAATTCAAGAGTTCATTGAAATGTTTGGAAGTAAGATTCCAAACCCAGAACACTATCCAAAATGTTTTGAGCATTATTGGAAAATGTATCTACTTTCAAACCGAGAGGAATAAATGAATAAAGTTCTTATGGTTGATCCGCCAGAGGGTTGGAAATATGGATTTCCAAAACCCATGCATGAAGAATATTTCACACTCAAAGAAGATTTTGATTTTGGGCGTTGGTTGGTTTCAGAAGGCTATCCACAATCAATTATAGATAGCTTTCCAAACAAAGAGATTTCCTGCCGTTGTTGGTGGGCAGAGATAGAAGAATGATATTAGTAATTGGATGTGGTTTTGTCGGAGAGACTGTTGCCACAAGTTTAGAACTAAATGGTCACAATGTTGGGCGGGTTGATCCGAAACTAGGAACATCTATTTCTAGTTTTCCAGACTATGAATCTGCCATCATTTGTCTTCCAACTCCATCAATAAATGGAAAATGCGACGATTCATTAATACGAGATGTTATAACGCATCTTGATGGCATTCCAATATTGTTGAAGAGCACTGTATCTCCAGACCTGATTGATACTTATCCAGAAAATGTAAGTTACTATCCAGAGTTTCTGAGGGCAAAAACTGCACACGAGGACTTTACCAATCAAAAATTCATGGTTCTTGGTGGATCACATAATCAATTGTTTTACTGGAAGCACGTATTTTCATACCTAGATATTGACATCATTGAGACTGATGTCAAAACTGCCAGCATGGTGAAATACATGCACAATGTTTGGTTGGCAACAAAAGTTGCATTCTTTCATGAGATTTACTCTCTTGTTCCAGAGTGCAACTTTTACTCTATGGTAGATATTCTATCTAAATTTCCCAATATTGGCCCAAGTCACATGATGGCTCCCAACGATGAAGGCACGTTAGGATTCGGCGGATATTGTTTTCCAAAAGATACCGAAGCATTTTTGGAGTTCTCAAACAGCGAAATCCTAAAAAAAGTGATTGAAGTAAACAATAAGTTACGAGATATGTAATGTTACTTGGAACAAACATATCATATTGCCTTAGTGACATTCTAACAAAGAAAGTGTCAGCCGACGATGTGTTTGGCATAATATCTCACGGAGTAGATGTGAATGATATGGACAAGTTTACTTTTTGGTATGATAAACAAATTGATCCATATACCATACATTTTTCCGGTGGCAAGAATTCGCTGCATTTATTTGATTTTGATGAAATCTATGATTTGTGCTTGACATTGTATACTGACGGTGTTATATTGTCTCAAGATTCAGAACCAGTCACTGCAACATTTGCTCGTCATATAAAGTTAGGTGCAGATCATTGGTATCAGATAAACTTACGTGACGAAACCATGGAGCCAGCAGTGAAGTTGGCGTGGGACTATTACCGAATGTTAGCAGGATTATGTAAATGAAAATCGGTCTAAGTTTTAGTCGTTGCCTTCGTGATATTTACGAAGGAAAAGTAAAGTTTAGTGAAGTAATCGTAATCGTGTCGCGAACTAACTTTGATCCACATGTTGATTCAGAATGGAACGATATTTGGGAGGGTTACACTCGCGGTGGATGGTCAAATCCAGAATGGATTGCACATATTGACAAATATGCAGATTTCCGACAACTTGCCATCGACTTGTATGACAAAGGGCGGTTACATCAACCAAGGAAGTTCGGCGCACATCCATTGTCAATGAAATACTATTGGTTGGATTGTGCAGTTCCAGTTGAAGAACTAGAAGAAGTTCCAGCATTGAAAGAAGCATGGGAACACTATCAGATGCTTGCAGGACTATGTAGCTAAGGAAAAGAAAATGAGTGTAATTGAAAAACTAAAAACTGAATCTATGCGTCTTCGCAAAGAGCGTGATCCACTAGCACCAAAACTTGTATTCGCTCTGAGCGAGATTGACAAGGTTGGCAAGAACTCTGGAAATCGTGCTACAACTGATGATGAAGCCGTGAAAGCCATTCAGAAAATCATCAGCAACATTGATCAGACGATTGACTTGCTACCAGTGAACTCTAGCACTTCATATGATTTGCAACGTGAAAAGAAAATCCTATCTGGCCTTCTTCCACAAATGGCAAGCGATGACGAAGTTCGTGAACTATTGAAGGAAATTCTTGGCGATGAAACGCCAAAGAATAAAGGCGTTGCCATGAAAGTTATTCGTGATCAATACGGTGCAAAAGTTGACATGAAACGTGCTGGCGAAATTGTAACTGAAATATACGGGATATAATATGACTATACATGCTATGATTGACTTGGAGACATTAGATGTGTCTCCAACCGCACAAGTTTTGTCTATCGGAGGGGTTAAGTTCAACCCCAATTCAAAAGAAGAACCGTTTGATGAGTTTTTCTATCGTGTTGACATCAACTACCAAGACTCCACTGGGCGCACAGTAAGTGAAGAAACCCTATCATGGTGGGCAACTCAAGACGCTGATGCAATTGAAAATGCATTCTCCGAAGAAGATCGTGTTTCTCCACAAGAAATGCTGCGCCACTTGAAGAAGTGGTATGTCGGTTGTGACACAGTATGGTCGCAACGTATTCTGATGGATATTGGCATTGTTCAGAATATGTGCAAGCAATACGACTCTCCTGTTCCATGGCCTTATTGGGCAATCAAGGACAGCGCAACTCTGTTTGGAATTCTGCCAGATGATCCGCGCAAAGCATATCAGTTCTTGAAGCACGATCCACTACAAGATGCGAAGTTTCAAGCCAAGTCTGTTCAGGACGCCATCTCTAACCTAGGTCTTATTATTAAATGACGGATGTAATAAATCTAGATCAGTATAGAAACTTGAAAAAAGAAGACACATTCAAGGAAACTGTAACGGTAGACTTGATGAGAGAGATGGTTCGCGTTTTGTTAGATTACGGATACGATCCAACAAGTCGCCTAACAGCAGAAAATATGATAATCGTAACCCTGATGTTCAAAGCACACATTGATCATTTAGATGGCATTGATAATGAAATGTATGATATGTTCTCAGTGATAAAGGGAGAATTCATTGAATAACCTCGTTTCATTTACAGTTTCGGATAAATATAACCACAATAATAACAATAACAAGGAAATTCAAGTGAGTGGGGATATAATCACCGAAAGGGGACGAAAAGAAATTTTGGAGAAGATTTACATCTTGTCCAAGAAGAAACCAGCTATCTCTGAGCAACTAAAAGATGCTAGGGATAATGGCGGCGTAGAAGAAAATGAAGATTTTTCTATGGCACTTGAAGAAATGATGAGACTAGATTTGGAGATTAGTAAACTTCAATTCATTGCAGAAACATACAATATAGTTCCAAACAAACCAGTCGGTGAATACAAAAAGGTTGAAGTTGGAGTTAGTGTTACTGTAAAAAACCTCTCATCACAAAAAATTGTAACGTATACTATCTTTGGTGAAATTGAAAGTGATCCATCCAAAGGTATTATAAGTTACAAGTCACCAGTCGGCAAAGAGTTAATCGGATGCTCGGTTGGAGACATTGCTTATATTGAACGAAACAACGATTACATAGAACTAGAAATTCTAAAGATTTTTGTAAAATAAACTTGACACGACCGACGAATCATAATATAAGTAACATGCAAAAGAAACAAACATGGAGTAACAATGATAAGGATTCACCTTGCTGCGTTCCTCATGAATGCTACTGTAGCAATAGGACTTGCGGGTCTCGGAGTTCATGAAGTAAACGCTGAATCACAACTGAGGGCAGAAATGTCTGCATCAGTTGAAAAAGAAGTAACCAAAGTATATATGCAAGATCAAATTGAATGTCTTGCGAAAAACATATATTTTGAAGCCAGAGGGCAATCGTTTCTGGGTCAACGCGCTGTAGCGTGGGTTACTTTGAATAGGGTTCATAATGAAAAATACCCAAAAAACATCTGTGATGTAGTTTGGCAATATCACCAGTTCTCTTGGACCCATGACGGGAAGTCGGACAATCCAGGGAATAACTTTGCGTGGCATCGGGCGATGCTTATCGCAGAAATCGTCCTAGATCGTTACGGCGACATGGATGATCCTACAGAAGGTGCAGTAATGTTTCACGCTAACTATGTGGACCCTTACTGGAATTCTAAATACACCAAAACTGTAAGGATTGATGATCATATCTTTTACAAAGAAGGTAAGAAAAAATCTTGACAATCTATCGTAGATAGGTTATAACTAGTATATCAGAGGGGATACGTCCCCTCTGATAATTATAAATCCTGAGAGCCGAATAATGGGAATGCTGCTCAATAAATAAAACTAACCCGCCACATAGCCCCACAAGGATGCTATATCATGTAACGCCTTCACTTATTTTTAATTATTTAATCGTGAAGCCAAACGAGAAATGCTCACACCAATAAAAAACTTTCTCTTTTACTTTGTCACATGAGGAAAATATGACAAATCAAACTACACAAACCGCCCAAAAACCTCGTCGCAATCCCGCACATGGCAACTCAGCACCCCGTAAACCACGGACGCCTTCGCTTGATGAAGCAATCAAACTTGCTCGTCAACATAAAGGCAAAGAAGGTCTTTATGGTATGATTTCAACCAATGATCGTGGCGATGTCACTGAGGTTGGCGTCTATAACGGAAACACGAAGCGTTATGCGCTATATCGTAGCGATCTGGTAGACGGCGATACTGTCGCAGAATTCAAGCAAATCTTGAATAAGTAACTTACAAGGGTGGGTAATACCCACCCTTTTTCAATAGGCAATAACAATGAGAATAGAAAACGAACTTCTACTAGATTACTCTGATGTATTGATTAGACCAAAACGATCAACCCTTTCATCTCGGTCAGAAGTTTCTCTGACGCGAGAATTTTCATTTCGAAACTACAAAAGCGAATTGTGGGAGAAGCTAGAAGGATTCACTTATAATCAATACGTAGGAACACCAATCATGGCAGCAAACATGGATGGCGTTGGAACATTTGAAATGGCAGACACGTTAGCAAGCCAAGGAATGTTCACTTGTTTGGTGAAAACATACTCAAAAGAACAACTGATTGAGTTTTTCAATTCAGACAATATACTCCGCACAGAACATGTTGCGATGAGTATCGGGACAGGTAACGCAGACTATGATAAGTTTGTGCAAGTATATTCCAGAGTTGGATCAAATCTGAAATATCTCTGCGTTGATGTCGCCAACGGATACAGTCAGCATTTCGTTGAACATGTAAAAAACATCAGAAAGATATACCCGTATATCGTGATCATCGCTGGCAATGTAGTTACCGCAGATCAAACACAAGAACTAATCCTAAGTGGGGCAGATATTGTCAAAGTAGGTATCGGACCTGGTTCTGTGTGCACTACTCGCATTCAAACTGGGGTCGGATACCCACAACTGTCTGCGGTCATTGAGTGTGCGGATGCTGCACATGGTCTTGGTGGACATATTATTGCCGATGGTGGTTGCACATGTTCAGGTGACGTTGCAAAAGCATTTGCTGCTGGTGCTGATTTTGTGATGCTTGGCGGTATGTTGGCTGGCCACGACGAAGGTGGTGGCGAGATGATAAGTAAATGGTATAACACAGGTGAATATAAACACACTGGCACACCAGAAACTTTTGAAAGTTTTCAACCTATCATCGCAGAAAAGAAGTTTGTCAAGTTCTATGGTATGAGTTCTGATGCTGCAAACACTAAACACTTTGGCGGACTGAAAGATTATCGCGCAAGTGAAGGGCGAGAAGTATTGGTTCCCTATCGTGGATCAGTGCTAAATACTATGCAATCAATTCTGGGCGGACTTAGAAGCACATGCACATATGTCGGCGCAGTATCCTTGAAACAACTAAGTAAATGCACAACCTTTATAAGAGTGAATAATCAGTATAACCGTGTATACGAAACCTCTACAACTAAACTTTGATTACAGAATTCAGGTTCTGTCAACTAAGGTAATTCCAAATGCGGGATTGCCTTACACAGTATATGTTGGTTTTGATATAGACAGTTATGATCCGCATAACATAAAAAAATGCGAAAGAGATTTCCGAAAGGTGATTTCAGAAGAATTTGGAAAAGATGTAGGGTGCTATTTTGACCGATACACTCTACACGCAACATTGAATTTTCGCAATGAAAACGATGCTGCAATGTTCATGATGCTTATCTAGAAAGGATAAAAAGTTGGAGAAATATTTTAAATTTGATGGCACAGTCAAACGTGCAGAATACTGGGGGACAATGGTTCTTGTTACTTTTGTAGCATTCCTAGCATTGCTAATGTCAGTTGGTATGATGATTAGCGTAAGCCCATCTGTCGTTATAACTGGGGTTGCATTGCTGGTAGCAACTATTGTGGTAGACATTTGGCTTACTGTCGCAGTGGCTTCAAAAAGATGCCGTGATATTGGTGTGCATCCAATGTGGGGGTTGACTTTGTATGCTCCTTATGTTGGAGTAGTTGCAGCACTTGTAATTGGAATTATCCCTACCGATGAATTCAAAAACTAATAAAGTCGGATTTACAGCAAGTTCGTTTGACCTCCTTCATGGGGGTCATACTCTTATGTTGGAAGAAGCAAAAAGCGTGTGCGATTATTTGATTGTTGGGTTGCAAACCGATCCAACGATCAATCGCCCATCTAAAAATAGACCAGTTCAAACAGTAGTTGAACGATACTTACAGCTACGAGCATGTAAGTATGTTGACGAGATTATCCCATATACCACAGAGCAAGACTTGGAAGATATTCTTTCTGGAATGCACATAGACATTCGTATTCTCGGCGTTGAATACAAGGATATGGACTTTACAGGCAGAGATATTTGCAAGAAACGTGGAATAGAGATACACTTCAATACCCGTGATCACCGATTTAGTTCAAGCGACCTTAGAAGAAGAGTGACTGATGAAGAACTACAAAAGGCCGAAAGGCAAAAACGATCATAAATATACTATCTATCAATATGGTGGATTGACGCAGTATTATCGTTATGGAACTCTTCACAGAGAAGAGGGTCCAGCCTACATTGATAATACGTCAAAACATAAGATATATTATAGATATGGAACAAAACATAGAGCCGATGGACCTGCGGAGATTATTGGTGATGAAACTGATTTTTATCTAAAGGGCATTCGGTATGACTTTTCTTCTTGGATTACCAAGACCGATGCGCCCGATGACGTGAAGGCACATCTTATTTTATTATATGGATGAAACAAATGAAAGCAAAACTATACACTAAGAATGGCTGCACTTACTGCATTCAGGCTAAAACCTTGTTGCAAATAAGAAATATTGCGTATGAAGAAATCAATGTTGAAATCACTGATGGCGCAAAAGAACGTATGTTGTCTGAATGTCTAGAGGCAAACTATACTCCGCGAACATATCCACAGATTTGGCTTGATGGATCACATGTTGGCGGTTTTACTGAACTAAAATCTTATCTTGATAAATTAGTATGTTGACCGAATCATACATACTGTGATACTCTAATTGAGTCAGGTTCGCCCTGTCATAAAATGGTAGTAAAACCTATAGCACAGTTGTTGAGATTTATTTCTCTTTTACGTTTTCGCTTCTAATAAACCACCAGCGAATAGATATAGTAATAATGTGCACTCACGTATCTTACCAATACGTGAGTTCGTTTCGTATCAAGTTGACCACTTGAAAATGAGCAAGCTCTTCACGACACTTCGGAAACTTGCAAGACTGCTAATGTAATTCATACTGCTATAGCAAGTCTGCGTCATAATAAGTTAGAACATAAAATGGCACAGCGTGACCACCATAACCTGACATTACAAGGTTGTTCTGTATGAAGTATTCGTGTGACGGAAAAGATTCCTCCATAGATACACACTTGCCAGCCTGAAGGCAAAGTGTATCTTGGCTCTGGAAATGATATTCAAAATAATATTATTGATGAAGAATCATTATAGATATGAATGACGAAGCGAATAGCAAGGAATGAATATCTATAATGATTTGATACTGACGAAGGAAGTATCTGTATGATTCTTCTTGACAAATGACTTCATATAGTATATGTATTGATTTGAAGTTAATCAAATAGGTGACATATGACAGCATACTATGCATTTCTATTCCTTATACCTGTTGTGGTGTGGATTGGAATCACTAAGACATTCCTACATATGAACATCACATGGGGCGAGATTGCGATTCAATTCGTAGCAACAAGTCTCATCATCTTTCTGGTGTTTCTTGCTGGTATCGGGTCACAGACAAGTGATGTAAAGTTTGTTAATGGCGTTGTCACTGAACTGAATCCACGAAAAGAATCTTGTAATCAACATTGGCGTGATTGGCCAGACAGTTTCTGCACTAATCAACACCATCGCACAGTTCGTGATGGTCAAACTTGCACCACTGTCAACAAGAAGACCACTTGCACTCCCAAATACAAAACTCAATACAAGTCAGTATATCCTTGGGAACGGCGCTACTTCATTACCTCAACCATTGACAGCTATGAGATTTCTCGTGTTGATGCCCAAGGTGTGAATACTCCCCCTCGTTTTGCAGAAGTCAATGTTGGCGATCCTGTATCGGGTCAAGTATCGTATACAAACTATATTCGTGGTGCTTCTGCAAGTCTATTCAACAAACATTTGAAGCCAGAAGAACTGCCTTCAATCTCCTATCCTGCCATCTATGACTTTTACCGTTCTGATCGGGTTATTACAGTTGATTACTCTATGTCTGAAACTATGAAAGCCGAATGGAACAAAAAACTTTCTGTTCTCAACTCCGATGTTATGAAAACTGGTGCTAATGTAATCATCGTAGTAACCAGTAAAAGCCAAGACTTTGCTGAACAACTGGCACAATCATGGGATGCTCATAACATCAATGATGTTATTGTTGTGATTGGTATGGCAGATAAGAACATTTCTTGGGTTGATGTTCGCAGTTGGAGTAAAGACAGCATTGTAAACGTAAAAATCCGTGATGCGATTTATGATGCGAAAGTTCTTGACATCACCACCATCAACACCTATATTGAGAATGTGATTCAAAGCGACTACAAACTTCAATCAATGGATGCCTTTGAATATCTGTCCAATGACATTGTTCCACCTACTTGGGCATTTGTCTTGGCGTTGATCGTTCTTCTGATCGTAACCCCTGTCATCACTTATGTGATGAACAAATATGAAATCGTATAAGGAAAAAAGATGAAATACCTAATCGCTGCCCTAGTGTTTGTTGTTGGTCTGGTTGGCCTCGTGTTCATGAGTTATGTGTCCGCATATAACACTGCAAACCGACTTGAAAATCAGATTGTTGCAACGTTTGAAGACAACAAAAACGTCCTTGCTCAATATAGCAATCGTATTGCCGAAGCTGCCCAAATCCCCGCAATGCAACGAGACGATCTAACTGCGGTGGTTACTGCTGCGCTTGATGCTCGTTATGGCGAGGAAGGTTCTAAGGCTATGTTCCAGTTCATTCAAGAACAAAACCCAACCATTGACAGCACTGTATACACTCAACTACAACGCATGATTGAAGCGGGTCGTATTGACTTTGCAAACTCTCAAACTCGGTTGATTGACCAAAAACGTGTGTATCAAACTGCACTTGGTTCGTTCTGGCAGGGTATGTGGATGCGAGTTGCTGGATTTCCAAAAATCAATCTTGACGACTACAAGATTGTAACTAACTCTCATACCGAAAATGCGTTCAGCACTGGAACCGAAGAACCCATTAAACTTCGCTAAAAAATAAAATAAAGTAAGAAAGAGGGGATTTTCCCCTCTTTTTTGTTTGACAAGTTACATCAACTACAGTATTGTGTAACAGTAATGAGAAAGGAATCACCAATGCAAACGTTTCTAGTCGGCGGTGCGGTTCGCGACATGCTGATGGGCATGGAGCCGAAAGATAAAGATTTCGTGGTGGTTGGTTCCACTGTTGAAGATATGCTGGCTGCTGGCTTTGAAAAAGTTGGCGCTGATTTTCCTGTGTTTCTGCACCCCGATACGGGTGATGAATACGCTCTGGCTCGTCGTGAAAAAAAGACTGGCACTGGCTATCTGGGTTTCACTTCCGAATTCGGAACTGATGTGACACTGGAAGAAGACCTGTCTCGTCGTGATCTGACCATCAATAGTATGTCCATGCAACGTATGGAAGATACTGAGTTTTTTGTTGAAGGTGATGAAGGTCGCTTTGCGGTGTTTGATCCTTTTGGTGGCAATGACGATCTGCAAAACAAAGTTCTGCGTCATACTTCTGATGCTTTTCAAGAAGACCCTGTTCGTGTTCTGCGGCTGGCTCGGTTTCGTGCTCGTTTTGGTGCTGACTGGAAAGTTGCAAAAGAAACTCGTAATCTGGTCCATGACATGGCTAAGAAGGGCGTTCTGAATGAACTGACTGCTGAACGGGTTTGGAAAGAACTGAGCCGTGCTCTGATGGAGCCTTCGCCTCGTCTGTTCTTTGATACTCTGCTGGAATGTGATGCACTGCATGTCCTGTTTCCAGAAGTGTATGCACTGTGCTCTGCCATGGAAAGCCGTAAATGGCACCCCGAAGGCAACGCCTATGAGCACACTATGCTGGTTCTGACTCAAGCTGCACTGTTTGGGTTTGATCTGGAAACTCGGTTTGCTGCTCTGGTTCATGACTTTGGCAAGGGTCGGACTCCTAAAGAGTTCCTGCCCAAACACTACGGTCATGATGTGAATGGTGTTCCAGTTGTTGAGGCATTTGCTGATCGGCTGACTGTTCCTGCAAAGATGCGTGATCGTGCCATGAAAGCCACTCGGTTTCACATGAACATGCACAAACTGGATGAACTGACTGCTAAAACTTTCGTCAAAATGTTTGATGAAATGGGTTCGCTGAATGATCCAGATACTGTGTCGGTTCTGCATCGGGTTGGTATGTGCGATGAGCGTGGTCGGCTGGGTAGCGAAAATAATCCTGTTGATCAACTGGATGTTCTTCTGACCAAGTGGGAAGCGTTCAAGAGTGTGAAGTTCAATGATGTTTTCCCTGATGGGGAAAAGAATGTTGACAAGATCAAAGAAGGCATGAAACGTGTTAGAACTCAAGCGGTTTCCGCTGCTTGAGTTTTTCTCTATTGACAATCCAGATGAATCACTATATAAGCAATCTGTAATCAAGAGAGGAAACAAAACATGCTTGTTGCGCAACTCAAAAAAGAAATGAACAAAGCATTTGACGAACACGCTGATGCATTGGCTACTGGTGTTGAAGAGAACATTTGGTCAGCTTGGTATCATTATGCTAAAGCGAAGAATGCTTACCTTGAAGCCTACCATAGCGGAGAAGATTGAAATGTCATTTTGTAAAGAAGAAACTATTGATGCCCTCGTTGATCGTGCAGATGTAGCAAACGACAGTCTCGCTAAAGCAGTTGATACCCTGCTGTGGGCATACGAAACCCTGCAAGAAATCAACGTCAATAACTACAATCATGATGATGTGTGCAAACTAAATGATGCCTCTGTTGAGGTTATCTTGGGAATTCGTGCCGTGCTGGCTGAAATGGGAGAATTGAATGAACAATCCTGACTTTATCTGGGCAGTATTTGAAGAAGATATTTCTGCTCAAACTTGTGAAGTTTATGCACAATGTGAACCAGAAGGTTTTGTGAATAAGCCCACAAAATATATCCGTGAAGATATTGCAGAAACCTCCACCCGTATCAAAGAGTTGGAGCGGGAGCGGGATGAGCTACAGAAAGACTTTGACGGATTGGATGCTGCATCTCGCACTTTGGTGAATGAAGCTCGCTCACGTGCCGAAGCCGCCGAAGCCAAACTCCACAAGGCGGTGGCGGCGCTGCGGCACCTTCACGACCTCTGCACACTCAAGACCAATACCCGCGAAACCGTCCGCACCACACTGGCTGAACTGGAGGGAAAGTAAATGAGTGAAGAACAACAAGGGCCAGAACAATTCGCCCACGATACTGAACGAAAGTTGCGCGCCCGCATCGAACAGTTGCTTCAGGATAACACACGCCTTCACGCTGGTTGGCATGATGCAAATGTTCGGGCCTCAGATGCGGGTCTTAAACTCACCAAGGCGGTGGGTCTTTTAGCGGAGATTGAAGAACGTCTATCATCTATTAGTGGGTTCTTCTTTGACACGTTCCCCCGAAAAGAAATCCGCACCGTGCTGGCTGAACTGGAGGGTGGGAATGAGCGATGATCTGATTGAGCGGCTGCGAGATATGGGCATCCAATGCTGTGACCTCGCCGCCGACCGCATTGAACAGTTGCAGCGTGATCAGAACAAGGCTATTGAGGCGCTGAATTACTGTATTGATGCTCCATTTAGTGGATGGACTATTGCACAAGGTTACGCCCGCACCGTTCTGGCTGAAATAGAGAAAAATAATGAATGACAATCTGAACGAGAAACTGGCCGCATCTTTCAAACAATGGTGGGAAAGCAAGCATGATTGGGATTTCACTGGGGAAGGTTTCTACGAAAAGCGTTTTCACGAAGCGTTTTGTGCTGGTTATAACGCTGACTGTCAACGTGATAACTGGAAAGAGGCTTATAGGTCAGTATCTAACGACCTAAATCTTGTCGTTACTGATAACGATAGGCTGAAAGCTAAACTCGCCCGTGCTGTGGAGTCACTGCGGGAGATTGATATGACATTATCTGATCATGAATATAGTGAAACTGGTTATACACGACATCATATTAGTGCCGTTCTGGCTGAACTGGAGGGAATGAAATGAATGACGATCTGAAAGCACCAAAGCGGATTTGGGTCGCCAGAAGTTCCAGCGGCAAATGCCACGTTGGCTTTGACACCCCGTCCTTGGAATACACAAACGAATACGTCCGCGCCGACCTTTTTAACAAGGCTATGGATGCGCTGCGGGAGATTTATGATGATTTTGAAGGTGGTGATGAGTGGAGAATAGCTAGACGTGCGCTGGCTGAACTGGAGGCCAAGGAATGAATGACGATCTGAAGAAGCGGTTGCGACAGCACAGATACAATACATGGAATGATGATTTAGGTCCAGAACCAGACAAAGCACTTGCTGCCGACCGCATCGAACAGTTGGAGCGTGAACGTGATGCATTAGCTACTGATCTACTGTTTTATACAGAAGATCGCGACTTTTGGAAAGATCAAGTTACTACATTGGCAGACCGATTGGCAACTGCACATAATGAACATACCAACCGCATAGAGTTAGAAATAAAACTTGCAGATGCCATAAAGTTCATTGAAGAGGTTCGCCGTAATGGTGACACTCGTCTTGCACTCATGGCTATTGATGTCCTTGATTGGCTAAGACAAAAATGATTGACTCTGGTAGATGGACGATCATAGGCATTGATGAATACGGAAATCATCGTCAAATAGCTGTTGAAGATTCTAAAGATGATGCCCAACGTTTTATTGATAGCCAAAGGGTAGCAACATATACTACCAGCACAGGTTGGTTGAGCAACTTTAGTCATCATCACATTCTACGAGGTTACGTTGATGCGATGATTGAACCATTTGATGAGGAAAAACACACATGACTCCAAATTGGAGAACTGGCGCACGAGGTAGAGTTCTAGGAATATCCAAAACCAGAACCCTGAAAGAACACCATCATGGGACTGAAAGTTGGGAGCAAGTCAAAGATGGATGGGAAACGATGAACAAGTTTATTGAATGCAAAGAAATATTTGAACAAATGTCAGCATTTCAACTTGACTCTCCCAAGGAATCAGTCTAATAATAGCTGGTAACAAGGGAGAACGACATGACACATATCATCGCTCACAAAACTCTGACCGCGACTGAAATGCTTGAAAATGCTGCCAAGAAACAAGAAATGGACATGGATGACTTCATCTCTGCACTGTTGGTTTCTTTGATGACCACTGAGTTCAACTGAGACGCAAACACAACGGACTTGTAACAAAGGAGACTAAACATGGCTAACTTTATTGCAAATGTGGAATGGAATGAGCAAGACGTTTATATGACGTTTACCGCTGACTTGGTGTGGGATGACTATGGCGTCCCAGGTTCGCCTCGGTGGTTGTCGCCCGAAAATATTCAGTGGGGCAACTACGAAGTTGATGGTGTTGATATGACTTCGGCTCAACTGATTGAAAAGTTTGGTGCAGAAGCCGCCGATGAACTTGACAAGTTGTTGGAATGTAAACTTGATAACGCCGAATGGGAAGACGAAGAACCTGACTACGACTACTAATATCTATAACCTGTAACAAATGAAAAGGAAACTAACATGAAAACCCCCGCTATTATTTTGCTGATCGCTCTCGCAGTTCTTGCGATCATCTTCTGGCCTTATGCAATCATCTGGGCAGTGAATACATTGTTTGGATTCAACATCGCCTATACGTTTATCAACTGGTTGGCAGTTCTCGTATTGACCGCTACGTTTGGAAAAACTACTGTCAATACTAAAAAATAAGATTGACAACCGCCGCGAATCACTATAGAACATAACCTGTAAGCAAGAGAGAAAAGGAAACACTATGACGATGACCTCCACTGAACTCAAAGACCTTCTCGTTATGATCGGCGGCGCTGACAATGAACAACTCAATAAGATCATTGAACGTGTCAAAATGCAACGCACTTGGTTGGCTAACCAAACCGTTCGCTCTGTCACTATTGGTGATCTTGTTGAGTTTGTTGCTCGTGGCAACCGTGTGGTTCGCGGAACTGTCTCCAAAGTCAACCGCAAAACGGTTGAAGTCAAAGAAGCAGGTAGCAATGTGGTGTTCCCAACCACTTGGAAAGTCCCTGCTTCCATGTTGAAATCTGTAGCGTAAAGGATACATCCATGCCTTGCAGTGATGGCGGATATAATGATGAAGTTCGCGTAAGCCGCGACACTCTCAAAGAACATAACATGTTGGAAGCCGCTATGTGCGGCATCCTTACAGTTTTTGAGAAGATTGGAGAAGATGAGTTTTACAAGTTTCTTGACATGGTTGATTGGGAAGAAGCTGGTGTAAAACGCCGCACTCTTGCTCTCTGGTGGAAGAAGCATAAGAAGCAAGACGAAGAACGCCGTGCTCGTGAATCTGCAACCAAGCGAAAAGAAGAACTTCGCAAGGTTGCGTTGGGTAAACTTACCTCAGAAGAACTTGAAGTTCTTGGTATCAAACTGTGAGGCTATTTTGACCAAGACTATCATTCATGTAAATCAACATGTCATCAAACGGAATGCGAAGGCAGATGAACGTGAACCTGTGCTCACTGTAAAGCAAGGTCGCAAGAACACATATGTGCACGAGGTGGTCGTCTCTGGGCCTAGCAGGGTGGTTTACAGCCCCGACAAGCCACTAAGTTGTGGTGCTAAGGTATGGATTGAAACCGAAAGCGAAGTCACCTTTGTAGGACCAGTAAAGGTGTTGGGTGAAGAAAATGAGCGAAACGAGTAAACAGAAAAAGCGCAGAAAAGAGAGTGAGTTTTGGCAAGGTATTCACAAACATTTCGGCAATCTCGAAAAGGTAAAAGATGAAGCCGAAGAGTTTCGTCAAGCCAATCGTAAAGTTGAAAAGAAAAAAAGACAACAGTTTAGACATATGACTGATCAAGACAAATAACAGATTTCTTCTATGAT
>ENA-OSIY01000937-OSIY01000937.1-marine-metagenome-genome-assembly--contig:-NODE-937-length-15879-cov-7.728515_pt1 | contig 15879 bp, 15 predicted proteins | sample MGYA00237884_ERZ534233 | MGnify/ENA primary metagenome ERZ534233 (study PRJEB26412, sample SAMN06343840) | marine metagenome | isolation source: estuarine water | place: USA: Columbia River Estuary... | reverse complement strand
GATTTAATTTTCATATATCTATAAAAACTATACACCAAAAGTCACCGTATGTCAATTGTAAATAAAAAAAGAGCAATTATTACATTGCTCTTTATCTATAATATGTTTAGAACTTTTACTTTTTCTTTATTTTTGTTTCTGGCAGCTTAAGTTCTTTTCCTTTACCACCCTTCATAAGATGCGTCTTTTCAGCTTTAGTTTGTTTAGGATAGGTGTATTTAACCTTATCTCCAGCTTTAGGATGATCTGATAATTTGGAGAGCTTTCCGACTTCGGCCATAGGTTTATCCGGCAAGTCTTGCTCTTTCTTAACCGATACTTCGGTGTAGTCTTTGTTATCATTTTTCTTATCGGTGAGATTTTTAATTGGATTGGTCTTGGTTTCTGGGAGTTCAGACTCTTTCTTTACCACATCCTCCGAGTTTTTTGATGCCTTATTATAAGCCTTCTTTACGTAATTTCCTTCTTTAGATTCCAACTTTTCCTTTATAAAGTCTTTCACGCCCTTTGCGTCTAGATTCATCTTCTTCTCTCTGTCAGAGTTGTCTTTGAAGTATACCACCTCGAAATTATCCTGATACATCGGTCGTATTTCGATGTGATGTGGTAAACAACCGCACATTTCATAAAATCCCCTTTTACTTTTCTTTATGGAAAAATTCTTATTATGTTCTTTAACAAACTTAGAAAGAGAAACCATTGTCTCATGTACTGATTTCTCAGTTTCAACCTTAATCTCTTCTAGGGATTCTCGAATTATGGATTTTAACGTATTTTTAACGGAGTCTTCGTTGGTTTTTTCCATTCGTGCAATGTTTTCACGCCTTGGGCACCAGGCATTGCCGTCTTGGTCTGTTCCCCAGAACCTGACACTTTCGACCGCGTCAACAGTCAACCTCGTTCCGTCCTTCATCACCACCTTGGAACCGACTTCGATGGGGGCGTGCCAGCCCGTGCCCTTTTCATTAGAGTCTCTACGTAGGTCTATAATCGATTCTTTTATAATCGATGTTAATTCTTTCAATGTCATACACTATAAATATCTTCAAAAAAAGGTTTCATCTGTGTTATTTTGCACTTTAATTTCCTCGATATCCTCTACGTAATTGTTTCCACTTGGATACGGCAGTGTTGGGTGTTTCAACGACTTCAGCAACTTTTTCTTCTCAACTCGTCCTCCAATAAAAATGATGTATCGGTGTTTGGTTGACTCTTTCTTACGCCAAAAAGTCTTTCCTATACACCTCTTTAAGTGTTCTATATTACAACTTCCCCATTTAGAAGTGACCGATCTACTATGTATCCATTCAAAATCCGGTGGCGGTGATAAGGAAATGGAAAAGTTAGCCATGAGGGCGAGTGAGGAATTTCCTTGATAATGGAACCCAGTAGCTTGGTATATGGTTCCTTTATGTCCCTGTTCACCGTCCGCATAACTTATAACCGCCTTAATACGGGGAAAGTCTTTATTAAGGTGTTTGAAAGATTGTGATATGCAGTAACTTTCTATATTTCTACCATACCCATCGAAAATGAAAAGACGAACCAGTTCAAAAACCTCATCTATTTCGAGTAATTCCGATAATGAGGCAGCAGCACTTCTACCTACAGGCTGAGCATAAATAACACATCCTATTAGTTTTTCTAAACTTTCCTTGAAGAAATCATTAGGTTCCTCCGTCTTATAAAAAATACCATATGCAACTTGGCATAGAGTCCACTTGTGGGAATAATGGTTCTTTACTATTATATCCTTAGCTATCTGTTTATTTATAGCTCGTAGGTAAACTTTACTTGTATTACAATAAGATTCCACTATTAGGCAGAATACCTAATTAATCAGATCTTTTCAACATTTTTTAAAACTCTGAGACTTCCTATGTAACCGTGTTTATCCGTCTTTACTGACACACATTCTACTCGAATAGACTTACCATTGGCATCTACAATTCGATATTCGTCCTCATACATTCGACCATCTTTAACACAGTCATTCCACAAATTTACCACTCTTTCTCTATCTTCTTCATGAATTGCATTCTTCCAACCATTATCTAAAAAATAAGACACGTCTTGTTTTACAAGTTTTATATATGGTTTGTTAACCCAAACACACCGGCCGTCATCCGCACTCTCAAATATGGGTTCCTCTCTATTGTCAAGTATCCACCGTTGTCTTAAGAATATTTTCTCAGTCATGTCGGTATTGACTTTCATCTGATCTGATATTAGGTTTATCTTATCTTTAATTGAACCTCCGCCATTTGGAGTTATTTCTTTAAATATAGTATCCACTTGATCGTGAACTCGTTTTATAGATAAAAATTGGTTTTTTACAAACACATAACATACTCTGCCAAATTTATACAAAATTCCCATAATAGTTAATATAGCTATAATAACATCCAACCGAGTTAAAAAATAGGATAAATCCATATATTCAATGATTAATTACATTAAATAAATATAAATTAAATTTTTATAATACAAAAAAATACAACGAAATTATTAAAAACTTCGTTGTTTTATCTTTAAAATTACCAACTTCTAGTTATTATTACTATTCATCGTCGTCAGTATGAGCCTTCCATTTATTTGACAACATCTTTTTAACAAGATTTTCCCCCTCATTCATCTCTTGAACGGCCGCGATTCCTTCTCTGGACCCCTCAGCAAAGAGTTGAATGTCACCACAACCAGCATTCATTCTACTCGGGAACGTCATGCCATCCGGTCCAAATCGGTTCTTGATAATATGAACTCGAGCTGTGTTACTAGCTTTATCATTAACCTTTCTAGATACACTCATCACAAAGTCAGCTGTCATTATCTTTCTATAGCTGTCAGAAATGTTGTTAGCCTGAATAATATCCTCATCCATAGCTGCCCGATTACTTTGCGAAGCTGTCCAAATTGGGATTTGCATCTCACCGGCTACTCCTCTCAGTTCTTCGTAGATTCCGCCCGCTTCGCTATAACTGTTACTGTTTTTGTCAGAATGTGTCGGCCGTAAAATATCAGCATAATCTACAATCATCATATCTATCTTCGTCCCCAACATTTGAATTCTCTCAGCGTGGACTTTCAATGTATGGGCTGATACTGTTTTTATGGGGAAATATTTAATGATTAGTTTACCTGGAACTTGTGATATTTTCTGTTTAACGATGTCCACATTGTTTCTAATATTTTGAAAATCAATACCTGTGAAACACGCATCGTATCTTAACCCAACGTAATTCTCATTTAATTCAAGCGTAACGTGTAATACATTTTTTCCCTGTTTCATTGCTTCCGTACCAAGTTTAGCCAAAACCCAACTTTTCCCGGCTCCAGCACAGGCGGTCACCACTCCCAATTCACCGGAAGCAAGTCCCCCATCCATGATGGAATCAATAACTTCCCAATTTGTTTTAAGTGTCTTTCTCGCCATCTGACTCATTCGATTCTCAATATCAACAATGTAATCGTGACCGACATTTCTTTCCATACCAGCCTTCAAAGCGTCTTGAACTATGTGTGAAATTTTATCGTATTCACCATTTCTAATCAAATCGACACTGTCCATAATAGCCGACTTCATTTTCTGATTCTTACAAAATTCCAAATACTGTTCTTTTACGAACGTAATATCACTCTCACTTATCTTTTGATAAACTACTTTAAGTTGGTCAATAACCGTCTTTTTAAGAATTTCCGTCTCAATTGTATCTACGTGAACCTTGAAAACGTTTAAGGTTGGTAGATCTTTATATGTCATGAAGTATGACACGATTGTTTTTACAATCCACTGATGCGCATCCGATTCAAAACTCGTTGGGTCTGCTATATCACATATTCTCTCTAAGAAAGACTTATCACTAAGGAGACTAGAGATACATTTGACCTGAAATTCAGATCCGTATTTTTTCAAATTGTCGATAATTTGTTTTTCCATATTTGTTTGTCTGTTACTACCAGTAGATATTGACTCTACCAACATAAAGGTAAAAAGACAAATTCTTTTAAAAATTCGACACTACTTATATGTGAAATCTGGTGTAGTCCAGCTTTTATAAAAAGAAAGATAAATTATGTATTATTCAAATGATGTTAGTGTTGATATCTTAGTCAACGGAAATTCCACCGCCAAATATTACAAAGACGGAAAAGTTTACGTTGAAGCAAAAGACGGTAGCGAATATGAAATTCTTATTAAAAATAATGGTTTTAATAAAGTTCTAGCAGTGTCAAGTGTCGATGGTTTGAACGTATTAAACGGAGAACCATCTGGAGAAGTTGATAGTGGTTATATAATAAACGGTTATAATTCGTATAGAATAAAGGGATTTCGTTACAGCGACGAAAAGGTTGGGGCGTTCAAATTTTCTAAAAAGGAAAATTCATATGCATCATCCAAATCAGCCGAACTCACAATTAACTGTGGCGTTATCGGTGTTAGGATTTATAATGAAAATGTAAACTATACACTCACCGCTAATTCTACAAATTCCCCAACGTGGATATCTGCTACATATGGGAATTGTGTTGATGATGTGACAGTCACAGGTCTTAATAGTGTATTCAGATCGTCAACCGGCGTAGATTCTAATACAAAATCACTTTCATTTGACATGGGTTCTACATGGGGACAGTCGAAAGAAAGCAAGGTTACTTCTGCTGATTTTAACCGTGGGAGTGTATTTCATCCATTTGATATCTATTATGCATCTCGAGCATCTCTTGTTGAGATGGGTGTGATACAGGCCAGTAAACCACAAGTTTCTTTCCCAAATAGTTTTCCAAAATACGCAACTCCGCCTAAGGGGTGGAAGGAGTAGGAGACTGACTCAATTTATTATATCGTGGATTTTGTTGTGGATTTTGTTTAACAACGTTTCGTAATTGGGATCTAATCCAGCTCGATTTATTGGATCGTTAATCGTATCGAGAATGTCAGAGTAAATTTTTTGAAGTGATCTAAAAGAATCTCCGCCATCTTCTTGCATTCTTTCAATATGATCATCTACGATATTTTCCAAATCTCTATAATTGATTCTTCGGATATCGTCTAGATTATTCACCGTCTATAAGTAGTGTCAAAAATGTATTAAAAAAGTATAAAAAAAGAACCACACTTGTGCGTGGTTCTTTTCACCCGATGGGGTTGTATAGCCTCCGATTATAAATATAATAAATTTACAAAAACACCAAAATTACTTTACAAAATTATCTAATCTATTAAACACTTCCCCCAACCACACTCCGTAGTTTGGAATATTATTCCATATCTTGTCGGCCGTTACAAGTTTGCTAAACTCAAACCGATTTAGCTTTTTACAATTCTGATCCAATATTTCGTTTATACGTAATTGAGTGAAACTTTGTATTTGGCTATCATTCAACTGCATCAACTGATAATTCCTCTCCACTATATTCTTATTAGCCAATATGGTATCGTATAATTTGTATTTTCCCTTATGGGTGTCCGCGTAATTACAAATTTCATCAACTGTATATCTGTGGTTATCCGCGAAGATGGGAAAACACTTTTTAATCGTCTTCAGTCCTGCGCCAGATATACCTTTAATGTTATCACTTACATCACCTTCCAATGTTCTATAATTGATATAGTTCTCACAACTAATTCCATATTCCGTCAATATTTCAGCACAACCATATAACTTTTTCTTAGTGGGGCTCCATATCTTTACCCTCTGACTTGCTAATTGTAAGAAGTCTTTGTCCGCCGACATTATGGTTATATTATTATCTTTAAACTTATCCTGTGCCAGATATGCAATGACATCATCGGCTTCCACGTTATCTATGGCCATCGTTGTAAGGGGCAAACAATCCAGGTAATTAACCGTTCTTATTAATTGTTTTCTGAGATTGCGTTCCTCATCATCTGCTGATGTGTTATCGGCATACGTTCTATTTAGTCTAACTTTGGTTTTTCTTTTATTTTTATACTCAGGATACAATTTCCTGCGTTTGACACTTCCACCCGTTCCGTCAAATACTATAATACACCTGGTCGGGGTGAAGAGTTTTATGGCATACCCAAGACTTTTTAGAAAACCGGAAATCCCTCCTGTGTGAACGCCATCGTCGTTCATGTAAGGTAAAACCGAAAAAGAACGAATAAACAGGTTAAGAGCGTCGATTATTAGAACGTCGGAGGATTGGGTTTTATTCAACCCCCCATCAAGTATCTCGTCCTTAACATTCGCAAAAAGAGAATATAACTTCTTTTTATCAGATGCGTTTATATCCATAAAGGATTACTCATCTGTCGAAACCGCAACATCCTCATTGGAATCAACGGTGGCATCTTCTACTATTTTAGAATTGGGATCCTTATACTTCATGATTACAGAATCGCAAATTTTCTGATAGATTTCTTCCTTGAGTATCGGTTCATTATCTAACAGTTTTACGAAATCCTTTGTCTGAAACTGTAGATCTCGTCCGTCATCAGTTGTATATTTATAATATGCTCCGCTCTGTTTCACAATAGAATTGAGCTTCAATACCTCCAACCAACTTGCATAGTCAGCAATTCCACTATCGAAATAAATATCGAACATAGCATGTCTCTGTGGAGGACCCATTCTGTTTTTAACTACCACAGCTTTACACTTGTTACCTATAACATCGTCACCTCGCTTGAGTTTACCGGTGTTGTTAAGTCTCACTCTCACAGAACAGTGGTAGGCCAAAGCCTTTCCGCCGCTGACGATCCACTTATCGCCGAAGGCCATGGCATTCAAATTCTGTCTCAATTGGTTTGTGAATATAATAAGAACCTTTTGACGACCAATCATATTGGTTATCTTTCTCATTGCTTTGCTGATAATAATAGACTTACCTGTAGCATAACCATCTTTACCGTGGTCACTTTCTTGTTCAACCTTTGTAGAAGCTGCTGCTACAGAATCTACAATGATTGTGAGAATTCTATCTTTATTTGACTTTCTCACAATTGCAATCATCTCTTCCATTTTAGCGAAAATATCCTCCACCGTCTCAGATTGAACGTAGAGTAGATTTTTGAGATTCACACCCAAACTTGCCCAAAATGCTGGGGCGGCAGCGTTCTCAGTATCAATGACCACCGCTACGCCACCTCTTTTCTGCGTGTCGGCGACAACATGAGCGGCCAGTAGACTCTTCCCCGTACCCTCAAGTCCATTAAATTCAATCATCCGGCCGACAGGCAATCCGCCGTGCGGACGATTGCTTATGGCCAAGTCCAATATCGATGAACCCGTCGAAATCCAGTCGGATACCGTCGATGGGTCATCGTGTTCATCCAAGAAATACGCAACCTTGCCATCCTTTGAATTTTTATTTAATTCAGAAGCGAGTGATGTTATTAGATCGTCACGGTCCAGTTTCGGATCAAATTCTACTTTCGATGTGCTTTTATTTTTTGCCATAGTGTTACTTTAAAGAAAAAGGGGAGAGGGAATACCTCTCCCCGTTATGTTTACTATACTATTACGAGTTGAACAAATTGTCAAATGCTTTCGATACGTCGTCGGTGTTTGACTTAGACGTAGCTGCACTTGGCGATTTCTTTGAAGTTACAACTTTATCAGTTGTGGGTGTAACGTCGCATGTTACATCAGATGTCGCAACGGCGGACGTTTCCTCTGTGGCGCTCGTAGTTGACTCGTTCTCTCCGTTTTCCGAGTGTAACCAAGCATCCATTACGTTCTTGAGTTCGTCGTAACTCAGTTCCGGAAACAAATCCAAAATGTTTGTTTGGTTCTGAATTCTGGAGATCAGCTCCTTATTATTAGGATCGACTGCCGGAGAAGAGTTGGGCTTAACTCGGATTGTAGTCTCGGGGAACTGTTTACCCGTTTCTTCAATCGTTTTGAACTCGACTACAATATCACGACCATTGACCAATTCGGTGATATCGCCATAATCAGGATCGGAAATCACAGAGAGGATTTCTTGGTAAACATTCTTACCGAAACCCCAGAACTTAACTCCCTCACTTTCCTGACCTCTTACGAGGATAGGAGCGAAAGTCCGCATCTTGGGTTCCAGCTTCTTACCAAACTTCCACTCTTCCTTATCTCCGGATTTCTTGAGCTTATTGCTAAACTCAACAATGGGGTCTGGGCGATTGAAACTGTCCGGTGAGATATAAGTCTTACCGTTCAATCCATAATGGAACTTGAGTTCGATAAACGGATTCTCGGTATTGTGCTTATAAGGGACAATCCGAATTACTTGCTTACCAGGACTTGGCTTCCAAATGAGGGTTGACTTTGTGTTTGAGTTTGAAAGAGAGTTCAAACGGCTCTTTATTCTATCGATGTTTAATGACATAATTTATTAATTATTAATTGTTAATTAGTTAAATAAGATAATTGATAACCACTCAGTTAATTTTTAGTCTTACCACTAATCATAAGTAGAGACTACACTGAGATTATTACAAAGGAAAGTTATTTTAAATTAGAAAATTAGTTATACTAAATTTCTACAACTTTTAAAAAATCTAAATCTATTATAGAATATCCGCCTAAACTATTTGTAAGTATTAAACAATTTCTATAAAGTTCCCAATCGATTTGGTATGATTTATCTAACACTCCGCCATTCTCTTCCTCTATTACTCTATTCATAGCATTAAGAGTAAACAATGTGCTTGTAGTTTTTTTTCTGTGAACTGATATTGTTGATTTAAATTTTGTAAATTTATCTTCAAGCAATACGTTATATGTAATTAATATTGAATTGGGATCCTTACCGTCTCTAAAAACAAATAATTTTTTATCCGGCAATGTATATAATTTCGTTATAGTGGAAATTGTGTCCCTATATTCACGTTCCGATGAAAAGGTACACAGAAGTTGTATCTTCATACATCTTTGATAACTATTCGGTTTAATGTTTCATCAAAACACTGTATTCCAACATAAACACCATCCGTTGTATACCACTTGTAACCTTTGTTATAAAAGTCAAATTGTTTGGCCTCCTCCAAAGTGTAACCCTTAGATGTGTAACCATTAGGCGGTTCGGTTTTTAAAAGTTTCTCAACGTATTCTGCCTGAGCTTTTTTTTGTTCATCGTCATCTCTTCTTTTTAATTCTCCGGGAGGAAGAACCATAACGGGAGCGGATACAGTTTTCGTTGCCGGAGTCGGAACCTCGACGGGTGCAACGATGGACGGTGTGGGCGTGATTTGTGGGGGTGGTGTAGGTTCTACAGCAGGTTCTACAGCGGGTTCGGTTGGTTCAGATTGAACGGGTTTTGTTTCCGGAGCGGTCTTATCTCCAAAATCTACATTTGGCTGTTGTTTCTTTGGGTTAATCTCAAAATGAGTCCCTCTCTCAATCGCTTTCTGTTTATATTCTGATGTTGGGAATGTCACCAAAATACCATTTACGTTATAAGCTTGTCTCTCAGGATATTTACCCTCGACCATTCTATTACGAGCGGTTACAGCTTCCTCTATATCAGCACCCATATTTTCTAGATATTCTTGAAATATATCTAAATGTTGGTTGTTTTCTATTCTAAAAATACCATCGGAGATTCGTTCATCCAATGACAGCTTATTTAAAAATTTTTCTATTAATTTCATATTGAATCATACGATACTCTTTGCCCTTCCACTTTGAATGAAAATGAACTTCCGCTCGAAGTGTCCATTGAATAGTATACATAGGTTGGAGTTGGGGTATCATCAATCATTTCTATTCCATTAAATAGATATAAATTCACAGTCAGATAACCCTTCTCTGGCAAAAGGTTTATTTTTATCTTCCCCATCTTCAAATCGGGTATATTTTTAGGAACTTCAAATTTATAAGATTTTTTATATCCCAATTTTTCAATCTTGCTCCCTGTGAATTTTATTAGAGGTAAACTGACATTATTTCCAAATACAGCTTCGGATGATAATGTGATCGATAGTTCAACAAACTGTTGACGAATTTCCTGAGGCTTGACCGCTGTTGTATTTTTTAGTATATTATCCAATATCAATTCCAAGTAAGATAAGGCCAACAAATTTGCCCTATACTTTAGAATAGGTTGAATTGTATCTCGCGAAATACACGATCCCTCTTTATTATTCAATGTATCCTCTATTATACTTATTATATTATTCTTCAATACATATTTTGCAGTTTTAAGTTTCTCCGTTTGTAAAAGTTGAAATGGGAAATGTTCTTTCAATATTGGATCTTCATCATAGTTAAAAATTTTAGATATTAATCTCTGGTCCTCTTCTGTTCCGTTTAATATTTTTTTAAAACTTTTCAAATCTTCAATCAAATTTGCCTTCAATTCGGCCTTATCAGCAGGACACAATTTGCCGCTACCCTCGTTGACCAGTTCTTTTTCAATTTCATCTCCTAGTAACTCCAATTCTTTAAATTGAGTTGTTTGTATTATCTCAGCTTTTTGCTTAAATTCCGAGTCCAAAAAGCCTGACATATTTTCTATAAATCCCTGAATTGAGTTTACAAAATTATCGTAATATCTCCTTAAAGTCTCGGGTATGGTTTTTAAACGGTCTTTTAAACGGTCTATTATGGTATTAATTGAAGATATTACTGATCCGATAATGGACTCACGTACACGTATCGGTTGTTTTGATGGTTTAACTGGTATAGTCGTATTAAGATAAGAATTTAACTGCGTCAATACTTTTCCTAACCTCGATACGCCCGCCTTTAGACTCACACATGCAAATTTTATATTTTTATTTTTTATCTTGGCCATTGAGTCTCCATCAACATCCTCAATATTACCCGTTTCCAATGCCTTATATACAGCTTCTTTGGTTCCGCCGTATATTAATACTAAATCAGTTGTATTTTCTTTACTACTACCTTTCTTGCCAGATATTGTACCATTGTAGGCATTCGCAGATTTGTAAAAATCTCCTATACTCTTATGAATGAAATCTGTTGGCGTCGTCGTTTCGAGATCACGTAAAGAAACGTCCGTGCCGCCCACCTTTTTTAAGTCAAAATCTATTTTGTTATATAACGTGAGTGATGCGTCATCTTCAAGTGCGAGTGATGCGGATGCTTCAAGTATTGCTCGAATCGAACCCCACGATTTTAAGAAATCCAACGCATCTTCATGAAAGTCACCTGTTAAGCTTATGTTTTCAAAACCTTGTATTCCGTATGCTCTTAATATCGGAATAGTTTCTAGTATCTTCGTCTTCGCCGTCGCGTCAAAGCTTTTTAGAAGTTCTATTTTATTTAAAAGTTCAGCGTTTATATTTTCTATTTTTTCAGCCCGTTTTACGTATTCAGATGGTTTCAAGTTCTCGAATAATTTGTTGAGTTTTTCTCTATCAAAGTGACATATATAGTTACGTTCTATTAAGAACGTTTCGAGATGGTTGAGATCGAACTGATTATTAATGTCAAAGCCAACTCCTCCGTCGTCTCTTGTGAAAAAATATTCCCCCAACATCTCATCTAATGTAATCATTTCGTTCATAAATATAAAACCAGCGGCATTCGTATTATAAATATCAACAAATTAAGTCAATTAAACTTTATTTCTATCATTTCGTCATAATTCTTGCCCGCGTGACATTTGACTGGAAATTGATTATCTACCATAATGGTTTTTATATCAGTCAATGTGTCTTTTTTATCATCCCCACAAATGTCAATAAGTATTGAATCATAGGTATAAAGAACAACCTTGGATTTCTTATTTCTCAGATATCTATTGATTCGGTCAATATTTTGGATAGAAAACTCGGTTTCAGCGGCTTGTAATAGATAATTAAACAACTTATTAGGATTGGGGTCGGATATATGGTTTTCGGTAATTCTTCGTTTAAATACCGGCGTTTCTACATATCCATGTTTATTAAAAAACTTCCATCTATGGTCTATATATTCCGACACCTTCTTAAAGTAATCTATATGTAGATATTCATCTCGTATACCACCATAGAGGTTCTGAAACGTTATGTTTTTAGACTTTTTGATGTCTTCGGGTGTCAACGTCTCCTTGTTGAAATATGACCGTCCTAAATACTCATAAATGTTCAGACCAGGTTCTACTTTATAGTTAATAAGGTTTGCTATAATGTGAGGGTGATAAGCGCTGTAATCCAAACTTATTAATAATCCATTCTCGCTGAACCTAGAGACAAATGCGCTCCGGCAACCATCATCCTTGTTCAAGGCAGCATAGTTAATCTTGTTGAATCGGTTGCTCGGACGACCCGTAGATGTAAAGAGATTATATTCAGTATATACAATTGGAGTATCTATTTCGGTTCCCTTATCTTTAAAGTAATCGTTGAATTTGATAACATCGACATATATGCCGTTGCACTCCACTTCACTCAATGTCTCTGTAATTATACCATTTAACTGATTGTATGAATTATCCACTTCAAACTCTTCTATACTTCCCATAAAATGGGCATATTTAAGTTCAAACCATTCTATGTGTTTTGACATAGGAATTACATAATTTGTTTCTCTATAATTTGACCCTAGTTTGTATTTCGAGAAAGTGTGGTAGTTAGTGGAAAGTTCCACTTCGTCAGCCGATGTGTATCCGGCTTGGAACTCAAATATAAGCAAATCGTTTACATTTTTGTTTCCAAATATATTTAAAAACCTCTTTTTATCAACTACAAACGCACGATTAGATGATTGCGTAATTAATTCCATAACCGTTTTGGAATCCATTCCTATTTTTGGAAAATCTTGATGGAGGAAGTTTACCACATATGTCTCATTGGAATTTATCTTTTTTATAAAGATAGAAATTACAGAATTATCAGCGGTATGACATCCGTGTTTCTTAACAATATAGTCTACAAATATATCAGACCTATTGATGTCTTTTGTAAAAGATTTGTATGAGTTTATATCTACTACTACCATTCTATATTACATATTACTACACAATATAGAAATGTCAATTTGATTTACGGTTTGTAAAATTGAAGAGGATTTATAAGTTTGTTTTTTATACCAGGCATCACCTTTTCAGACTGTTTCACAAACTTCATATTTGAATATTCAACTTCATCTCTTGGTCCATTTATCATCCATTCCAGACTCATTCTTTCATATATAATAAATGATATATTTTCCCAATTTTCATAGGAAACTTCGATTATATTATTGTCATTTATTTTTTTGATAAAATATCTGACCATTGATTTTTTTTTATAATCTTTATCGGATGGCGTTGGGAAGAACTCCACACCGTATTTTATATTAAATACTGGCGGGTTTAATTTTTTATAATTTTCTATCAAAGACTTCATATTAATAGAGTTTGCAAGGATTTAACAGGTCTAATACATGCTGTGATTCTAGTGTTCCATCCTTCCGAATTTATTGAGTGTTTTATTTCGGTTATCTGAAATAAAACACCAGTGTCATATGGTTTTGGTAGATTATTTACGGCAAACACTTGGAACATCCTAAATCCTGAAATTCCTAATACTGTGAATTCCACTTTTACCCCCGGAATGGGCATGCTGCTTATATTTGTAAAAGACGATGTGGAGTCCTCCAACAAGAGCATCAATTTAGACGACTGATCCTTTGGCAGTGTTAATCTGGAAATAGATCTAACGCGTGATACGTATGGAGTATTTGCACTTTTTGTCTGTGGACTCTCTAGAAAAATCGTACCCTCATCGATGCTTTTCATATACTCGTCGACTTTATTATTTTTTTCCTTAAGTAGTTTCTTATCCGCCTCTGCTTTAGCTTTGGCATCTTCTGGTTTAGAATTTACCGGATCGGCTTTGATTTTTTTCAGAAGATAATCATTTATCTTTGGAAACAAATATTGCTGATTTGTGGCGAGTGTAGCACTGGCGGGTTTAGCACCGCTGTCTTTTGATTCACTCGACAAGTCCGCGTTTACTTGATTGATAACCATGTTGGCTACCGTATCTGACAATTGTACGTTAAATGAGAATTCTTTTAAGAATGAATCTTGTGAGAACGCGTCAAATCTATAAATTACGGGGTCGTTAGCGTCAATGTCCAACTTCGACTTTAAGGCGTTTAGATTATTAATATCTAGATATTTAGCATCTCTTATACTTACTGCGTTGTCTTGCCAGTCGTATAAATCCAACGACCATATTGATATGGTGTTTAATTCAGTACATATTAATTTGAGAAAATCACGTAAATCTTTACTTCTCTTCATCAGTCCAGATACAAAATCATAACTTAAATAAATATTTTTAAGGTCGCCACTATAAACATCGTCCATCAGCGGAAAGGCTGCGTCGTTGATGTTTTCACTTAAATGGTTTATTATAACATTCAAATCTTGTCGGCTGGTATTCGATAATACCGTATTCATAAGAATGTTGGCTATATCCTTTTCATCCTTAAACACACTTCCGAGGTATATCGGACTCTCACTTTGGTTTTTTTTGGGGATTGATGATCTTATATTATTGTCAGCGAGTGATTCCGGGCTGTAATACGGAGCTAAAGCATTTGGAATCAAAAAATTATCAGAACAGGAAATTAGATTTGGGTGTGCTCCAATTTTAGAATGTGATATGTCTATTCTGATGGAGGGTCCAAATGCGGAATGTGTATTAATTAAATCCGTTAATAATCCAAACGAGATATATAATTTAGCGCCGGCATTTTGAGTCGGCGATCCCCCTAATACGATTTGTGTGTAATGGCTGGGAGAAAAAACTCTTCCCTTTATTAAACCACTGTAGCCACGCTTGTCAAGCGTGGCGGGCTCTCCTCTATATCTATCTTTGGTATACTTCTCCAGTATAGCTTTCAAATCTTTATCGAAGAATTCTTTTTTTGTTTTTTCCGTGGCACCCTTATCAATCTTATTTGTGATTTTATCGCCCGAAAGTCCAAAATAAAATCTGCTATTTGATGCTATTTCAGTTGTACAATTAAAACACATTTCGGATGGATTGAAGGTGTAATTAAAATTAATAATATGCCCTATCATGCCATCATATCTTCCATGCGACTTCTCCAATCCTTCTTCAATCAATAACGGATTTGTATATGCACCTAACAATCCGCTTCCTTTTACTTTAGGAGACAATGTCTCGGGTTCGAATTCCGCGTGGATACCATCTTGTGATATATCAATGAGACTATCTGGGTTATAAGTATTCCACCCCCACTCCAATACGACCGACGTATATGGCGTAAACATGAAATCTGTCATATAATCTAATTGAGCCACAGAGTAACACTTCCACTTTATAAATGCAGCTCTATATATGTCTCTACGTATATCAATCTCAACGCCCTCTATACCTGGAATTGGCCTAAATTTTTGGAGTACAAGTGGGTCGTTATTTTCTATTATATGTGGGTTACTAAACCTATCGTATCCAATTATCGACGAATTTGGTTTAGAGTTTACTACGTTGTTTATGCCATAAGCATCTTTATATCCGAATCCCCCATGTAAAACGAATCCTTCTTTTTCCTTAAATGTTCCATTTGATACAACTCTAACCCACGATGTCATTGGCCCTCTATAGTCCGCCATTTTGGAATAGTTTTCATTTTTAACATACGTTTTACCGTATGTATCACGTCTTCTCTTAAATTCTTTCCGAAGATATCCTTGTAACGGAATTGCTGAGAACGGAGGTATTAGTGAGTCAACCATTTAATTTATTAAAACTTGATAAAATTATTTCTGTTCTAGGTGAGTCAGGAATCCTAAGCTGCAATCCCGGCGCTACGCTTAACCGACCGTTTCCCAAATTATTCGCTAACGCTATTACCCACCATAATCTGGAATCCTTGTAAAATTTATAAGCTAGAGAATCCAGATAATCGGTTTCGTTTGTTATGTATATAACATCCGTTTCACGCGGCTCAATATTTGGATATGAACGAG
>ENA-OSIY01000935-OSIY01000935.1-marine-metagenome-genome-assembly--contig:-NODE-935-length-15906-cov-15.572430_pt1 | contig 15906 bp, 17 predicted proteins | sample MGYA00237884_ERZ534233 | MGnify/ENA primary metagenome ERZ534233 (study PRJEB26412, sample SAMN06343840) | marine metagenome | isolation source: estuarine water | place: USA: Columbia River Estuary... | reverse complement strand
GACTGTTTAAACTTGATATCTGTGATTTTCCACTGAATATCAGTTTCGAACATTGTGTACAAGTGTGAATCTTTTTTACTGACATCTTTGACAAAATAACAGTCTAACCTATTAACTTTGTTCAATATACTTTCATCAAAGTAAGTGTCGCAAGGCACGTACCAAAATGTACTGTGTATTGAATTTTTACATTGTAGCAATGTGTACCCGGTTCCTGACTTTGCACTAGTCCAATCATCGATGTCTATGAATTCTATGTTCCTGTCACTGTATGCTACATTACAAAAGTCTATAATTTGCTCTTTTAAATATCCAACGGGAATAATAAATTTACTATCTTTTGGAAAACTATCAATAATATGTGCCAACACTGGTTTATCTTTGTAAGGCAACAATGCCTTGTTTAGATTTTTTGTATAATTTCCCATTCTACTACCTGTACCAGCAGTTGGGATAATAACTGTTTGTTTGTTCATGTTTACTTACTTATTTTTCTTAACTTTAAAATTCCACCAGTTCGTTTAGATTCTTCTAGCTTTTCGTAGTCTATTAATAGTGGCATTTCCAATTCTATTCTTTTTACAAATTTTCCTATATGATCATTTTTAATAAATGTTTCACTGAAAACCTTAGTCAAATTTTCCCAAGACAAATCTTCTTCATTATTTGTTCTTATTATAACGGATCTCATATTGTATAATGGAATTACTTCTATTTGATGTTTTTCCATAAAATCATACAATGACGAATGAATATCGCGTTTGCATATTTCTTCTCTACTATGTACAAGTAATTCAAAATTTTTCCAGGTAAGTACAAAAAAAGTATCCGACATTTTTCGTCTAAGATGTTGAACCCAAAAATCAGGATAATAACAATCTAAAATCTTAAGAGTATTATCATCTACGATGAAATCATTATTAGAAAATTCATTCAACGAATAAAGCATTAAATCTGGTCTAAGATAAATTATTCTTTCGTAACCTACATCCTTTATTTCTTTATAAATTTTTTCTAATAAAATAAAAGGTCGATCATATGCTTGAAATCTTGTATTTAAATATTCGTTTTGATAGTTCGAAATTAATATAGTACGAAACAAGTGTTTAATTTTAGCTATTTCGTTTACCGATGAAATGGCAGAAGGAGAATATGGCTTTTGTGATATATCCCATGTACTAAGATACCAATCTGCTTCTGGTAAAATATGCCACGTCGGGTGCGTTAATTCTGTAAAACGACAGGCACCGGCAACTATAATTGCTGTTTTCATGAATGTTCGTAGCTGATTCTACCATGAGTGCGGCCGGCATCGTCTTGTAAACGAATCACATCATCTAGTTCAGTAGTACTAGTTTCCATAAATTCTAAGTCAGTAGTAGCAATTACTCTATGTACATATCCTGGCTTTACATTGAATATAACATTTTCTTTAAGTTCAATGACTTCAAATGTAGATTCATATTCTTCTACTTGTTTACTTGTCATGCCTTGTTCTAAAAACTTGGCAATGTCTAGTGGTTCTCGACTACGATGTAAAGTGCCAGTGCCACTTAAAACGTAATTAGTTTCTATTTTATATTCATGTACTTGTAAACTAGTTCTATTACCGGCTTTAAATAAAATACGTTTACTAGCATAAGGAGTTGCAGAACCATCGGCAATCCATAATTCATAACCCCAATGCTTTGTTACTTTTTTGATTTCCATTATATCCACCCATTTTCTATTAATTTATTTAATATCATTTCAAATGCTTCTATATGTCCTTGCTCACTGGCATGCCCCGAGCCAACCGTGTCGGGATATTTCATAGTTAACTCACCCCAACTTAGATGCATTTTATTCTGTTCTAAAACTGTGTCTTGATATGCCTGAAAATTAGGTAACAACATAACATGTTTTATATTTTTATTATGTAACAGAGAATGTGACATTGTCATCAGTGCTCGACTTTGTATTTGACTAATTTGATCATTATGTATAGATGTATAAAAATCTCTCAGCAATTTTAATTTAGTGACAGGTTCGTCTGCCAATCTATTATAATATTTTCCTCGCTGATTGTCTCCTTGAGCGAGAAATCTATCAAGATAATCAATAACCCCTGCAATATTTTCAGTGATCATCTTACCAGTATACTCAGATTGATTACTCATGGGATGAGTCATGTATTGTTCTGGTTGATAAGACCACTTTCCATACGGAGGATAGTCATGATAATTAACATCTAAATTTGTCAACTCTCTATTAATTTCTTTACCTTCGGGAAACCAATTGTATCGTTCACTACTAGTTTCGTTGACTAATACAATGTCATTTTCATTGGCATTTAAATTATATACTGCATATTTTACCTGCAACCATATACTTAAATTAGTACTACTTCCTTTGGCTAGATTAACCAGTTTCCTGCCTGTTGATTCGGCTAGCAGGCTTCCGTAAGGTTCTTTTCTTAGATCTCGGCAGCCTATTCCTATATTAAAACTATCGCCACATACAATTAATCTTTTTTCCATTCTTGAATCTCTTTATATAAATCATTAACTACATATTTATCTTTTAATTTATTATTGTCAAACATGTGTTCTAAGCCTGGTCTGAGTTGAAAAGTTTGGGCATGACTGAGAATTTCAGATGTTACTGTTATGTTATTTAAATTAAGATAATCTGCAAAGTGTTCATGTATACTTCCGAAGGCACTTATTGGTTCTATATAATCATAAAAATTTGATATAATTTTTAATACATCTTTTCCGCAAACCATAAAAGTATCATTAGCAAACATAAACCCCATACCGTCTCGACTTACTACTGACGTAGAGTGTAACAAGTTTGATTCTATTTTAAGTTCATTAAAATTACCAAATATATGTAAATATGAATCAGGGCGTATAATTATAAATCGTTCATAATTATATTTTTCTATGTACGGTTGAAGAAAATTATATATTATTTTCCATTTCCATGTTTGGTTAATCAATGTTGTGCTATATTCAAATTCTGCCATTAGTTTATCTAAAACTATAACTGCTTTAAATTTATCTTTGCATTTTTCTAGTTCAGGTAATATAGAATGTTCTTCAGCAGTAGCTCTGGGAGGCTGATACGTATTTTGTGTTATTAAAAAATAGTCGCCATCGAATGTCCATGATGGCATTGCATTATCTATCTGTCTAAATATGCCAGAAACAATTATTGCTGTTTTCATTTTGAGATAACCTCAAACATTCTATCAGCAACCACTACATGTCCTTGTTCATTAAAATGCCAATCTCCTAAGGGATATATTACACCGGGAAGACTTTGCCAGTATTCATAATGATCATCCATCCAATCTTTCCAATTAATGCTATTATCAGGTGCTGTTATAAGTTTATCTACTGTGCCATTTCTAGGATGATTGACTAACCAAGTATAAACATTATACCCTAACTTTTGAAAATTAGTTACATTCAATCTCCAGCGTAGTTCATTATAATCAAAAATATCATTCCAGTCTTTATACAAGTGAACCGTTTCTTGTCTAGTATCACCATTGATAAATTCCATGATGTTTGCTCGATCAAAAAAACTAGGACTAATAATTATAATATCATCTTTACTCCAATTACCGAAATCTTTTTCTATTTGATGTATGATATAGTTCCATCCGATGCCGGACATACTTCTAGTAATACATTCTAAATTAAGTTTTTTAGCAAGATGTGTTCCCCAATAATTAGATTTTAATATTCTATTATTGTCAGAATCCCACAGTGGTCCGCCTTCCTCTAATTGAAATGGCTCGCTGAAACTACATCCGTATATCCATAGTTTATTCATACTATGCCTTTGCGTTTCATATCTTCTAAAATATGCGATGACCATACTTTATACGCTTGAAGATTAGGATGGCCGTCTGACAAATGATATTCGGGACGACCGTCAACATACCTAAAAAAATTATCAAATATATCCAAAGTATTAATCCTACTATAATCTTTTAACTCTTTTTTAAATTTATATATAGGTGCGTCAGTCGACCATTCCTTCCAGTCAATGGGAAAAGAATTAAAAAAGTAATAAGGAATATTATTATTCTCTAATAAATTTGCAAGTAAATAACTTTGTTGAAAGAAATTATGTATACAAGCATAATCAGTATGAATATCAACAACATAATTCTGATGGAATTTATCAACTTTGTTAATAAACTCACTATTAAAATGCGGCCAAGTTAAAGTGTCTTTGAATCTATGACTGGCATGAAATCTAACCCAATCTTCGATTCCTAGTTTATCATCTAAATATAGTTCACTACGATCAGAAATAGTCCATCCTATAATAATGAGTGTCGTTCTTTTTTGTTCTTCTGTCATGGTTCGAACATAATCAATTGTAGTCCTGACTATTCTATCGTTGCTGGCTGCGCCCACTGCATGATTAACGATATTGGGAATATTCAAAGATTGTGCAATATTTCCGGCCCAATTAAATTTGTTATAAAAATTAATAAACGGATATTCTACAAAAACCCCGTCTTTTTTAATTTCATACTGAGTATGAAATTCATAGCCTAGACTTGCCGCATAGTTTCTAACTTCTTCTTGCTCTTGTAATAGATGGCCTTCGGTCCAGCTACAACCATTAACATATAACGTTTCTATCATAGTAAATTATTATCATTAATATATCTATAAAGTTCATCGGCCCATAGACTATGGCCTTCTTCGCTGGGATGATCTCCTGCAAACGGCTGTGCTAATCTATCATATATAAAAGTTTTAAAACTGTTCTTTTCATGATCCTTGCAATAATACGTTTTATCATTAATTGTTTTCCATGTAGGAAGATATGAATTTGTTTTGGAAAAACGTTGATTGTCTATGGTATACTCGTATCCATCCATGAGTATTGACGATAATTCTTTTTCTATATTAATGTCGATGGCCTGTGCTCGTGTACAGCCGCTGCCGTTGCCTTGATAAAAAGCATTAAACATTACATGTTTTATATTGTGCTCTGAGCAAAAGTTTTGAAATCGTAAGACTGTATCAACAAATCTAGGGATATATTCTTCTTTATTCCAAAAGTATGTAACATATAACTCCCAAAATTTCTTTTGACTAGGTGTATCGTGCCATTCTAAACTTGGCCATATAATGTGTTTTCCATTACGTGTTTCATCTTTATACCAAAAACGAGCACGTTCAGGACTGCTCCATCCTATGACGACAAATAAATTATTAGTAGCCAACCCTTTATCGATATAATTTTCTGTTATGTAGCTAATTGTTCTATTACAAATGCTTTGATTATCATCTGCAGGCCATGCTAAGTTGATTGATTCTGCATTTAATTTATTGGCTAATTTTGTCGTGAAAATTCTAGGTAGTCTGTAATTGTCGCTCTCCGGTAAATGGTCATAATGCCCTATATGTATATTAGAAGGATATTTTTTAATTACATCAGGATGTACGAGTTCGCTGCCAAATACCCAACTATCTCCGTTGCTTATTAATTGTAGTTTCATAATAATTTTGATTTATGATTTTCTAACCAAAAGTTCTGATGATACATCCAACTCTCCATAACTGGAATATTTAAATCTGCACGATGCCTAACTATAGCACAATGCATAGTGTGATCTGCATTATGTTTAATATTTGATTGTCCAAAACTTCTACCTAGTATAATATTAGGGCCGCCGTGATCGTCGCCGCATTTATATATATCATTACATGTATAAATCCTACTAATGTCGGCAAATAATATTTCCATAGCAAGATTATCGCCGCCTAAAAATACATCGTTTGGCCCTAATCTCCAATTTTCCCACTTCCATCTATACATTTCTCCCAACGTAGTTACTGACATTGGATGAAATCCATGATCTCCGAATCTATTTTTTAAAGAATTAACATCAGGTCCTACTATACCATCGAAACGATGAGCAAAACAGTAATCATATAAATTGCCTGTTTCTATTTCGTATTCACGTTTTAATCTCATTGCAGAAGTTAAACTATAAAACATTGCAGAATAACCGTTTCTAATTCCGGGATTAATTAAAGGCCGTTCTTCTTCACGTGTTAATATTTGATATTTTTTTGGTTTATATGTATCTATAAGTTCGTTTATATATTCCTGCGATACTGTTTGTACAGGATTCATATTAGGAGCCCAGTCTGGATCTCCTATTGTATTCATATAGATGTTGTAATCTTTTATATGCAAAAAATAATCGATTTCAATTTCAAAAGGCTCTTTTGATATAAAATCGTGAACCATGTCAATATTTTTTCTGTATTGATTAACATGCGTACCTGACGGGATATTAAAAAATTCCTTGATCCACGGGGCGCAATATAATGCAGTTCTTGGTTGCCCGTACATACAAACTGCGATTCTTATTTTCTTATAACTCATTGATGTCTCGTACTTTAATTGATTGCATATTTAACCACATCGGAAGTACAAATCGTTCCGAGTCTTCACATTTATCAATAAAATCCCAAACCTTGAATGTCTGATCGGATACTATTGATAAAAAATACCAAAAATTTACTACCTTAAAAAAAGTAGACGGTGAGCAAGCATATACATTATAATTTACTTTTAACCATTTAGGTTCTAATATATGTACGTGGAAAAAATCTGCTTCTTGCTTAAACGAATTTATATTTTTTATTTTAAAGGATTTTAAATTGTTGCTATAATTAATAACCATATCATATAAGTGGGTAGTACATCTTTTATGAATTTGTAAAGAATTAATATATGAACGATACATGTGTTTAAAAAGATTTTTATTACGACTCAATGTGACTGTGTTAGTTCCGTTATCTATATTATTAAACATTGTATCTTCATTGACCAACAGAGAGGATACCACCTCTGAATTTTCAAATGCCGGACCGTCGTATTCTTCCTTAACATCTGAATGACATACAAAATAATTAATTTGAATATTTCCTAGTTTAAGTTCATTTAAGTATTCTTCTTTATTAGAGAAAAGAAAATTAACCACATCATTATGTGCTTCTTCCATGTTGATTTCTTTTACAACGTTAACTGCTATTTTCTTCATTACATATCCCATAGGCTTTTTGTTTTACTGGGTTCTTTATATTCATTGCTTCCTGGATTAGGATTGCTGTGTTTACTTATCCAGCCTTCTTTTTCTGCTTTAACAATTAATTCTTCAACATGTTTCCAGCCTTTAGTACTGTCGCCATCTATAAGTTTTTGACGCCCATCTAAATCAGTGTCAGGAATATTGTTGTACCATTCTGCTAATTCAGGAAACGTTGCAGTGAAGTTTTTATTTCTACGAATATCATATTGCTTATAAAAAGATTTAAAATCACGATGACGAGATTCAATACTGCTAGTTCCGTAGTGACCTACTTCAACTTCGTTAATGTAAGCAATCGTTCTAAGTATACCCTGCTTTTCATGTTCGTGAATCAGCGTACCTACTAAGTGTTCTTTGCTGTCTAGCCATGCTGAAATTTTGGCGCCTTGTTCTTTACGAATTTCCATAGGCAAAGTTACAATACTCATAAAGCTAGGGAATCGTAATAAGTTAAAACTCATAACCGCAGTTTGTCTGCCTAGCTTATCCCAATACTTTTCACGTAGTTTTAGCATCTCATCCATGAACTCTGTCATACTAAACAAACTTAAACTATTAATAGTCATCATTATATGAAGACCTTTTAAATTTCCGTGCTCTAGCATGTATTCTACATTAGCAAACCACGTATCCCATTTAAGTCCGTCTCTGATATATTCAGCATGACTACCTATACTTTCGTTGCTGGTATACAGTTGAAAGTTTTTCATTTTGTGGCTAACTGCTGCCAATTTCTCTATCAGCTGTTTCTTAGCACCTAAATTACTGTTAACTGCTAGACTAACTTCACATTCTGGATGACGGTCCCACCAATCCATGAGTCGCCAAAAGTCTTGACTCATAGTTGCTTCGCCGCCCGTAATACGAAGTTCTTTTAAGCTATGTTGTAAATCTTTGGTCCACCATTCCATGAATGCTTGAACATAAGGATTGCCTTCATTCTTAATACCATAAGGTTGTGCCCAAGAGCCGTCTTGATGATAAGCGCCTGCGCCATCACTGACTAGATTTTGATATGCGCCATTGGTCTTGATATCTTCCATCCACTTAGTACTAAAACTAGGATTACAATAACTACACGCAAAGTTACAATTAGCATCAAATGCAATTTCTAAGGTTTTTAAATCTACATCGCCTGCGGCGCCATGAACGTCTGCGGCTTCTTTAAGTTCTGCATCTGTATAGATATTGCTTTTGTAAACTCTATCGCTGATTTTTTCAGGTCCAAGATCTTCTACTTTCCAACAGTATTCGCATTCAGTTGGACGTTCTCCTACAAGCATTTGTTTTCGTACAAGTTTTTTATATTCTGTATTATGCAATGCTTTGTAGCTACGACTAATTTCATTTAGTGGAATTTTATGTGCCGGTGGGTGGTGACAACTGGCTGTTGTTCCGCTGCCTAACCATACGGTTGCATTATACCATTTTGCTCCGCAGAAACTTGGACTTATTGTGTCGAGAACTTGATCTTTATATTCTTTGTATGATCTTTTTTTCATCTGTTCCATAAACTCTTTCTACTTGAATGCAATTCATTACAATGACCCCAATATTCTTTAATTTCGGGGAATGTTTCTACAATATCTGTACCTTTACGTTTATCGTATTCTTTAAAAAATTCATAGAATATGGCACGTAATTCAATGGTACGTTCTGTACTGTTATCATTTTTACTGTATTCTATTAATCTATTTAATTGATCAACTTCTTCTAAATAAAATCTGCCGGATCTATGCGGACTAGTTGTTCTCATACGACTGTCAACAAATTCCGATATCTCTTGAAAATATTTCTTTTTAAACATATCAGGTATAATTTTAATTGTCTGATGTTCTGGCCACCGTAAATATGCAATCATGATAGGTATTCTATTATGCGAATCGTGTTCATTATATGTTACACGCAATTTCCAAATGTCTTCTAAGAAGTCTTTAAAGCTAAACAAACTTAAACCATTAAATGTTATCATAATATTTAAGTCGACATTTGTTTCACTGAGCAATTTATTACAGTTAGCTAGCCATTTATTATAGTCCATGCCAAAACGGATATAGTCAGCATGTTTACCTTTGGCTTCTGCGCTGGTAAAAATTGTCAAGTCTTTAAGTTTTCCATCTAACAATTTAATTTTTTCAATTAGTCTATCTAATAACTCGTCTGGCGGTTGCATATTAGTATTAATGGCAAGGCTTAGATCTGGCCTGGGGTTTTCAATGATATAGTCCAATACCTTCCAAGTATTTTTACTTAGTAAAGGCTCACCACCGGTGATACGGAATACCTTTAGTTTAGGATATAGTTCTGGCCACCATTTCCAAAATGCGTCAACATATGGATTTTCTTCTCTAATAGGAATTGGTAGTTTTCCTACTTTTTCAATGTAACGTAGATCTCCTTGCCCATTTGGGTAAGGACCAAAGCGTTCAACTTCTTCCATCCATTTACTGCTGACATCAGGCGTACAGTACATGCATTTGAAGTTACATGTATTTTCAAAACTAACTTCTAAATAAGTAGGGATAATATTTCCATGACTGCCAGCATCGACTATATCATTGAGATTGGGAGTGCTCCATATATAATCTGTGCTTTTATATGTTCTATCACTGAAGTGGTCGCCTTCTAAGTCTTCGACGTTCCAACAGTACTCACATTCAGGAGGTCGTTCCCCTCGCATCATTAATGCACGTTGATTCTTTTTGTGTTTGGTATTATGTATAGCAGTGGGATTAGATAAAATTTCTTCTAAGGGAATTTTATGTTGAACAGGATGGTGACAACTATGAGTCTGTCCTGTTTGTAGATTAGTTGTACTTTGTAGCCACTTAGCAGTACACATAGTTTTGCTTTCAAAGTGTTCTTCGATGCCGGTCATAGTTTTAGTCATATAATCAAGAAAGTCTTGATTACGTGTTTTTTGAAGAGATCCAATCTCTTCTGATTCAGTGTGAATTTGGTCTGTCATGTTAATTTATTGTATTATCTACTTGATTTTCTTTAACCATTGCGCCAAGACGAGGAGGATTAATCCAACTTTCCTTAAACATACGACTACCATTAGGATCTAATTCTGCAACTTCTAATCCTAAATTAGTTCTTAATGCTTCTCCTAATTTGAATATTTCATCTTGTAATTTTTTCTTATCATAGACCCATCCTGTGGTCAAACACTTTTCAGTAGTACCGGCGAACTGAGGTTGTACCGCATTTTTCCAAAATGCATCATGCCATTCAAAGTCACGAACTAATGTAAAATCAAAATCTTGTCTAGCAATATTTGACATATAGCAACCTAATCTAGTTCCATACATTGCCCACAGCCCGTTGTTAATATCAGAACCAACACTAGCCCATACTAATAGTCTTTTATAGTTTCTATCATGAACACGCTCTTTAAGCCTACGAGGATCGACAAGGCCGCCGCCTTCTAATGCTAGCTTAACACCTTCACGAAAGCCTGCTCTATATGCTTGATAAGCACTGGCATTATTATGCACATCGCTGTAGACATTGTTCATTTGATGGTAATGAATATCCCAACAAAAGTCTACTTGTGCCTTGGGATCATCTGCGGCTTCGTGTGTACGCATTTGTTCGACAACATGCTTGGGCCAAAGTTTAACTCCACCGTTGCCATATACTAATCCATTGACAGCATTTTTTCCAGCCCATGAAATAACGTCGTGTTTTGTTACTTTATCTAAGTTCAATTCAACTGTAAAAAACTCATCCCTAACAATGTTATCTGCATCTACTGTAATGAATCTATCTGTTTCGGCGGAGGCGGCGGCGGCTTTGTGTGCCGCGTCAAAGCCTTTAACTCCGTGTACACGTTTAGCCCATGGTGCTTTGTTTAACAAATCTGAATAATTTTTATCTGCGTTTGGTTCATCGTAACTTAAAAATACGATATCAAAACTATTAATAGGCGTTGTCATTTGATTCCTCAATATGTAAATGAAAGCAATCAGAAGTTATCTTAACTTTATTAGTGGTGCTAAGTTTAACTTCTAAATAATTATAATTATTAAATTGATCGCTGGATAATTTAATTGATCCTAGTACCTTAGTAGGATCATATTCTGAGTACGGGTATAAAGTAATATCTTCTTTTAATTTGAATGATGTTACATTTTGCATAGTACTTTGTAATTTTAACACATTTCCCTCTTGGTTGTAAAGTATATTTGGCTTATATATTAAATTATTTTTAGTTTTTTTAGATGTTTTCCCAGTTGATATAATTTGATTATCATTGTAATAAACAAAACTTATTTTTTCCATTTCCTCTTCACTGTTTGGAAGCCATGGTGCTCGATATCTCATACTATGAGTTTGAAATAAATCTAATGTATCGACTGTTATTTTATCGTATAATCTAGAACGTTCATTTTTATCAATACAATAGATTTCGATGCGATCGGGAAAATCAGCAAGATCTTTTTCCATAATTCGTTCTTCACCTAAGTATATTTTGAACAGTTCATAATCAAATAAAACTTCTATGATTTTAGATACAACATCACACTTAATATGAAAATAAGATTGTTCTTTTGTAGTAGCAAATTTAAAATCAAATTCTCCTTTATATACTTGCTTTGATTGATGTAATTCAAACTTGCTAGTATCTTTATTTTTTTTAATTACTATTCTAGACAACGGAATTTTGTTGTTAAAAATTCTAACTGTTAATTGTGACGATTCTACTATTTCTATTCTATTTCGTTTAACAGAAGTTTCAATTTTAATAGGAGAGACTGCTATTATAGAATAAGTCAATCGGTCGTATTCAACATATACCTTTTGGTCATCGACCTTGTCTCTTTTCTTGAGAACTGTTTTTTGTATGTCGAATTCTTCAACGTCATCAAACTCATCTATTAAATCTATGTATTTCATCTATATTTTAAATTTGTTCTAGTTTCATCAGTTAACCATGCACTAGATTCATATTTAACTAGGCCGTTCTGAATGAAGTTTTCAATTTTAAGGTCTCCTGTTTCATTAACCCAATATGTCAAAAATTCACTCCAACGCCTAGTCCAATTATTGTTAACATAATTATTTTCTTGCTTAGTTAAATCTATACAATGTACGAAATCAAATGTTAATATTTTTTTATCGGTGATAGATTGAACAAACGATAAAACCCAACTTGGCCAAATATATTTTGGAAACGGAGGCATACTATTTTCTGTATCGGCAAAAAAATCTATATAATCATGTTGACTATAACTTGCACATAAAATAATTGCCAGACCAAATATGTAATCACACTCTTTGTCTTTATTAAAGAAGATTGCATTAGGTATACTACTAATATCAAAACTCTTAACTTCAGTTTGGCCGGTCATATACAAGGCTGGATCAATAACATTTCCATTAAAAGAATAACGATTTTTAGGAAGTATAACTGCATCAAATCCTCGCAAATTCTCCCAAATTCTTGTATTAAATGCTGTTAGTAATTGATCAGGAAGGAATGCTATTGTCTTATTATATGGACTGGCCAGCAGAGACTTAAAATACAATGATGTTGGGTTTATTTCATCTACAACTATTATATCGTCTGCTTCGATAAATTTTAAACTTTTATCATTGACAACGACACCAACTGGTCTGGTGGGATCTATTTTTTTAATAGATTCAATTAATAGATCAACTTCGAGTGTATTGTCTTCAGTACCGTTGATTATCAAGTAACCTTCACTCATAGATTAGTTCCTTGATTTTATCATAATGTCTAAGTATTGCTAGTTTATTCATGACGTGAATATTTTCATTTTTTACTCTGGAGCAAATATTTTTCCACAATTCTTTAGGATCAGGACATAGTAAAACATAATCACTGAGACTATTAATCTCTACAATATCATCTATCTGTTCGCTGAATCTCATTGTTTTTCCGGGCAACTCTGCAACAACATTGTCAATAGAATGTCCATTTAATATATGTGCCGCAATACTGGCCGCATAGTCTGTTCTAAATAATACTCCAGGAAATTTATACAGCCATTTATAATATTGATAATTCTCTTTGACATGTTCCCATATGCCAAAAAATAGTCTTGCAACTTCGCTGTCACTGCGCCAATAAACTACTGTACTCCACCACATGTCAATGCCATCGGGGTGAAGCTTTTGTTCCCATATGCGAGGTTTATAATTTCTGACACTAATAGCATCTTTATACATTGCTAGTTCATAGTCTGTGTCAAATATAACATCTAAACTATTGTTGCCGACAATGTAATCAACGTCGATCATTAATGTTTGATTGTACGGACTTTTTTGATAAATGCTGTGTTTATTTTTATTATTGAACTGCGTAGAGAATTCTGTCCAAGGACTATCCCTGTGCATCCGTGTATTGCGTTCGTGTTCTATTTTTTCAACAATTATATGATCAAACGTGACAGCAAATTGTTCAGGTGTTAATTCTCGTTCCAGAGCTTCGAACGTGTTAACATCAGTGAGCAACGTGACATGATTGTTTTTCATGTGCTTTTTTACATTTGAGGCAGCAATTATTGCTAATTTTTCATAACTAATTTTACCATTGTTATACGCAATTAGTAATACACCTCTGTCAAACTTAGACATTTAATCCAACCAATCCTTTTGTAGTTCTTTGTTTTTTAATTTTTTCATGATCATTGTAATATTCGTTTAGTGCTTCGGTATACGCACTGAACAACTTAGAATGAAAATCTGCAAGAGCAGTTATTAGTATGGGGTTTTCGTTGTCATCAATGAACACAAATTGTTCAATATTTTTATCTAATAAGTGTTGAACAAAATTAATTAGTTCAAGGGTCGCCGTGAACATTGAATTTGAATAGCCAATGGTTAACATCGTATTCATTCGTTGTTTTAGATTTAGTTTTTGATTGTTTAAAGTTAGGCGGTAGTTGGAGAATTCCAATGCCTCTTTTAGTTTGTCATCCATTTTGACTCCATTATATACTAGTATAATGTATTTATAACAGCAAAATGAAATATCTTAAGGAGTTGTTGCTGTTCCAGAGTAGGTTGGTTGAGTAATAGAAAATGTTGCACTTCCGCTGGTTTTTGTTGTTGCTTTGTTGCTTTCGACATGCAAGGTATGAGTACCTGAAACCGTTGAAGTATCTTTACTATGGAGTACTACTCTTAAAATTAATTGCACTGGTCCAGATACATAATTGTTATTGACTGCAATAATTGATCCGTACACTTTAATATTTCTAGTTGATCCGCCATAACCATATCCGTAACCGTATCCATAACCGTATCCATTGCCATATCCGTATCCGCCACCATTTCCATATCCGTAACCATATCCGTAACCATATCCGTAACCATATCCATACCCGTAGCCGCCGGTGCTACCGCCACATGTTAACAATAATTGTTCATTTGCATTTAAGTCCCTGAAGCCTTTGTTTTCACTGATAAGGTTAGCAGTTGTTGATACTGTATTAGTTAACTTTAAACTAACGACACCGAATCTAGCATATAATGATTGCCATTGAGCAGACACACTCGATCCTGTACCAATTAAACTTAAATTAATAGAACTATCACTGTTAAAGAAATATCTAGCTTTATCGTAATTGTCAAATTGTAAAGTTACTGTATATGATAAAGCTGAATTCCAAGCAGAACTTCTAACAATTGATCCTAATGTAGATAATGCTCGTTGTCCATCAGCGGACATATTATGTCTAGTATCGACGTCTGATGCAACGGTTTCAATATCGTTCCAAATTGCCGCCGTAATTTTTTGTCCGTTAATGACTCTATCTAGTTCGTAGGCACTACCAGTATGTTCGGCACCTAAATTAATTCTATCAACTAATTCATTTACTATAGAAGAAGTAATTCTAACACCACGGCTCACCGAAGTTGCAGAAGTGTTACCCCAACCATATGCCTGTCTTATTTTATCGCTTAAAATTGTTCTGGGAATACTCTCGGGATAAATGTCGGCAAAGACTTTGTTGGTATTATTAACCAACACATTATAGTCACTGGCTGTGATTAGTTGACCTTTTGTTGCCAATTTATCTTACTCCGACCGCAACTTCTACTGTGCTAATTCCATCGCTGATTTTATCGTCTAATGCTCTGCCAATAATGTTAATTGGATTATATTCATTTGTTGCCATGCCAACACCTTGTACTTCACTGGAAACAATGCGCTGTCCTTTACGTACTGCGCCTTTAACTAAACAAGGAACACGACCTTTAAGTGCTACAGGGTAAGCATTTTCTTGCATTTTCATTTTGCTGTTTAGCAAGAAGCCAGGAGCAGTTGATATAATGCCAAATACTTCTTCGTCGTAGGCTTTAATTGTTTTAGTAATTTCCATTTCTCCGCCAAGACGTACAATGTTACCAGGAACAAGTTCTACGTCACTTCTATATATCTCCGCCATGTCAGCAAATTCTGCTTCCATAGCACGGCCACGAATTTTAAAATTACCATAATCCGAACCATCTTCGGCACCATCGTTCATGTTAATACCGCAGCCAATTGTAGGAAATCTCTTAGCCCATGAGTAATCAGGATGGGGAGTATAACTTGTGGCTTCACTGCTGATAATAGCAACGATTGTGCCGGTAGTTGCAGTTAACGATGAACCAACATGTATTTTCATAGCACGATGAAATAGTCCCGCTGTATCTTTAATCAACGCTGTACTAAAACCTTCAACAGGTCCACCAATTAAATCAGTGCCACCGATTGGATTCCATTTGACACCATCAAATACATAAATGACTTGTGAGTTACTGTTCCA
>ENA-OSIY01000934-OSIY01000934.1-marine-metagenome-genome-assembly--contig:-NODE-934-length-15921-cov-7.531558_pt1 | contig 15921 bp, 10 predicted proteins | sample MGYA00237884_ERZ534233 | MGnify/ENA primary metagenome ERZ534233 (study PRJEB26412, sample SAMN06343840) | marine metagenome | isolation source: estuarine water | place: USA: Columbia River Estuary... | reverse complement strand
GTACTAGAATTTAATGTCAACCCAGCTGGCAAGCTAGGCGTAATTGTATATGTTAAAGCGCCGAGGCCGCCAACTCCTGCTACAGGAGTAAAAGGTAATCCTGTGATTTTATTTTGTGTAAGACTATAACTAGCTTGTGCTAATGTTGTAGTTAGTGTAGTGTCACCGAACTTAGCACTAAAGTTAAAAGCAGAGCTATTAGTTAATCCTGTAGAGTCTGTAACTGTTACAGTGTATGAAGCAGTATTAGAACTAACTGAAGGCGTTCCTACAACACTGACATTAACTGAGTTATATAGTCGAGTGATAGAATCAACACCTGTAATTTTACTTACAGAAAATGTAGAAGTTACAGATAAACCTGCGGGCAAACTCGGACTAATACTAACGTTCAATCCGACAACTGTACCAGTGGTTGTGTATGCTGTAGCTACACCAGAACCGCCGTAGGCAGTTACAGGAGTGAAATTAACTGTTTGCCCGGGAACGGCATTGGTTGTAGGAATTACTGTTGTTACAACCAATGCTGGGACAGTTGGAGGAACAACCGGACTAGCTAATGTGTATTTGTTCCAAATCTTTTTACCTACGTTTAATCCTGTACCTGGCTCTAGGTGTGTTACGGCTCCTGCTTGACTGACATAATAATCACCAGCTATTGCTCCTGTGGTTGTCGGAGCAGGTCCTGCCACATACTGAGGTAGCTTAGAGTTTGGTGATAAAGCCGGGTTTGGATAATAAAATATTGTCATGGTACTGTATTTATTGTGTTATTATGTTGATGCTCTAACTGTTAAATCTTGTAGTTGATTGTAGTCACCGTAGTTTACCATAACATAGATACTTTCGGTAGAGTCGTCAAAATACCAATCTCCCGGTAACATATCGTCTGTAGTTAGTCCTAATGCCACATCAGCATTGGTAAAGAATTTAGGAGCTCTCGAAGTTTGAACTGTGCCGTCACCGAATGTAATTGATCCGTCGGGGTTTAAGACTAGGCCGTAACCTAGTGTTAGTGTCTTTGCAATGCCAGCGCCGCCTGCTACAATTAACGCACCTGTGGTTGTGTCTGCGCTGTCAGTTTCGTTGAGAGTTTGAATAATATCATCAGTTTGTACCAATGTTGTAGTAACTGTGGTATATTCAATGGTTAACTTGCTGGCTACAATTTCACCACCAACATACAAATTGCCACCTATGCCAGCACCACCGGCAATAATTAGTGCGCCTGTGATAGTCGAACTTGAGTCAGTGGAATTTGTTGATGTAATTACATCATCTGTTTCAATAGAAACATTAGTAACCGTAGTGTATTCAATAGTTAATTTCTGAGCAACAATCTCACCACCAACATATAAGTTGCCGCCTATACCAACACCGCCGTCGACTATTAGCGCACCTGTAATAGTTGAATCTGCGGCTGTTTGATTTGTGATAAGAACAGGATCTACAGTGGTGTTTCCACCAGTTGTTACTATTTGTAGTGTAATGGTTGCTGTGGTAAGAATTTCAGCGCCATTGACAGTGGAAGTAGTGCCGGCATTGATACTTCCACTAACACCAACTCCACCGTTGACTACTAACGCACCTGAGTTTGTACTTACGGAATCAGTTGCTGTGTTAATATTAATAGGACTTTGTGGACTGCTGGTATATTTGATCCAAGCAGATCCTGTCCATATCCATGTATGTGTGCCAAGGGTGTATGTTTGGCCTTCGACGGGATTAAGTGGAAAGTTTAATAATGCCATAGTTTAACTCTTTTATCTGTTATATTCATTTTATAATCCTGTAAACTGTATCCAGAATCTATTGCCGTCGTCGTTAACGTATTGTAATTCTACACCATATGTAGGATCAATCCAGAAATCTCCGATCCTAGGATTTAACGGAGAGCTAGTTGAAATTGTTATTACCGGAGTATATAATAAATTTCCTTCATCGGCATTACCGTCATTGCTGTAAATACTGCCCGGAACATTTAATACACTAGTTCCTGTGATAAAATAACTGCTGGTTGTTGCTGTAGTAGTTACATAACTTAGAGCAGTATCGCTGTCGATAGGACTAAAATCACCTGTAATTTCTGTTAGGCCAACATAGTATGTTGTTTCAGGAACAACATCATTGACAAATATGTTTACAGCATCTGTAGCAGTGCCTGCGGCAATAGTAGAAAGTGATTCCCAAGTAGCAGTAGTCCCGTTACTAACTAGAACTGTGCTAGCAGAACCGATACCAATAAAGTTTGTAGTACCAGTAGAACTTTGATACGGAATACCTCCTAATTCACCGCCTGCTAGATTAGTAGAAGTGGTAATAGTACCTGTAATCAAGTACTGTACAATCATACCGTTGTTTACAGTAACTAAACCGTTGGTATTTAATTGTCCGCTTATACCTACACCACCATAGACAACTAATGCGCCAGTTTCAGTTCCGGTTGATTCAGTGCCTAGGCCAACACCTAAGTCACTGTTGATTTGTGTATAACCTTGGCCGTTGTAGTAGAATGTACTGCCGATGTTAATTTGATTATCTAGCCCGTCGACTAAGTTGTCACCGCCAATAGCAATGTTACCGTTACCGGTGATCATATTGTTGGCAACTTCGTGTCCCATAAACAAGTTGTAAGAACCTGTGGTAAAGTTTCTCGCAATCCTATCACCGAAGAAGAAGTTTTGACGACCGTTGATTAAACTTTCACCAGCTTCTGTACCGATAGCAATGTTTTCATCATAGACTGTGTTTAAGTAAACTGTTCCACTGGTAGAATATGCTGTATAACCTGTTCCGTCTACGGGAGTGTTTAAGTTAATGTCGGAATATAAGTTAAGAGTAGATGAAGAAACTACCCATACATAATAAATGTTGTCATTTAATTCAACTGTTCCGTTAACATCGGCAATGGTAATCTGTGTACCACTGGTTAAATCATGTCCGGGTGCTTCGATCTGTACAGGGTTAGATAGTGAAACACTGGTAATATCAGCATAGGGTAGCTTGTGATAAACACCAATATTCTTAAGAGCGCTGTCACCAATGGCAATTGTTCTAGATAAACTTGTACCAGAACTTAACGCATAACGTCCGAGAGCAATTGCTTTGTTGGAAGTGTTTAGTCCTTGAAGCGCATCATAACCAATTACAATACTTTGTTGTCCGTTATCGTCATTGTTAACCTGAGGTTTAGCTGTTCCTTTAATAACAATGTTATTAAGTCCTTCATAACCTTGGCCAATTGTTAATCCGTTAACATGAATATCTTTGCCAGTCCATAGACCGTCAGCAATACCAACGCCGCCTTCGATAACTAGAGCACCTGTGTTTGTGCTAGTGTTTGCTACGCCACCTGCTACTACAACAAAAGTAGAATCTGTGCCAATAAGTTTAATGTTTTGATTAGGAAGGTTACTGTAGACTTCACCTAACTGAAATTCAAGATTGCCTAAACTAGAACGATATGTTGTTACTAGCTTGTCACTTGTAACAATGGTATAACCTGTTGAGGTAGTAGGTGTTGCCGGCAGCTGTGGTTGAGCTTCCGACAAATTAATGTAGGTATTACTACCGCCTTTTCTAAGGGTTGATCCGCTGAGTAATGAAGGCATTCTGTTTCTCTATTATGAATTTGCTGTTTCTAGTACACTTAACACTAACTGAAGTCCGCCATCGACACTTCCATAAGCACGAACAGTGTCTAAACTTTCAATAATCATTTTTCCAGTTAATGGGCTACCAGCATCGTTGGCTGGAATACCGAATTCTTTAACAAGATAGCTATCGGTGTTAGGTGCTTGATATCCGTTGCCTTGAGCATCTGCTAAAACTGGTCTAGTTCTATGATGTACAAAAGTCACAGATTGCGTACCTGTAGTTAAATTTGATATCTGTGCCATTAAGATAATAGCCGTAACACCAATCGGAGCAGTATAAACTGTGGCCGTAGTTGATGTTGTTAAGATTGCTGTCTTTGTTTTAAACGTGTTTAATGGAAGCTGTGCCATTTTTTATCCTTTTTATCCTTCAATAGCCAAGATGAACGGTGTCATATTAGCAAATAATGATTGAGTAAATGTTCGTCCACTCAATACACCTGTAGCTTGACTAATTACCAGTCCCGGGCCGATACGGAAATCACCGTTCTGGTCAGTGCTTGTAAAGAATACCTTACCACTATTTAACTGAACTGTTTCTTTGCTTTGTATAGGATCAGCTCGGCCAACTTGAGGTAAACTACCGTAATTTGTACCAGCTCCAACATATTCAAATACGTATCCCGAAGCACTCATGTAACTACGTTGATAGAAATTAACTGTAGCACCGTCTGGGAACAAATCTGTTCTTCTCACGGCTTCACCTAGTTCTATTATGTGATGTGTACCTGGACGTGCCCAGTAACTTAGTCCGGAGTATACACTGTTATATGTTCCGCCTGTTTCTAAGTCATAGATCATTCTAGTTAAAATAACTTTTGTATCTCTCTTACATTTTTGATCAATGTAGGCAACTTGTTCGTCTGTTAATCCCACAAATACTTCACTGTGATTTGTATGTACCCAAGCGGTTACTTCATCTGCTAAGAAATCTTTGTTAGCTTCAATTAGAATTACTGCGCTACCTGCTCCAGGAACAACTGTACCTGTCTTAGTAATAGCACGACTTGGTACTACTGCTTGAGCGGCAGTAATATCAGGACTGCCGATAATATCAGTTATGAATCCAAATCGTAGATCAATAAACGCAGATGCTCCACTACCACCTGTTACTAAAGGAAGTATCGTTTGCGAAGTTGTAGTATTTGTAGCTGTTGTTGATACATTACCAATTACATCTGTTACTAATGAATTTAAGAACTCAATAGCCGCAACGTGTGCTTCAACTTGTGTAGTTGTGCTTACGTTATCATATACCGGTGCTTGATAGTTAGGATCAGCTGGATCTAATGACCATAGTAAATTATTACCAGGCTTATAAGGACTATTTGCCACAGTACTTGACAATACTGTGTAGTAACTATTTCCGCAGAAGTATAGTGTGAAATAGTTAGGATTTGTTGGGTCGCCGCCGCCGTGTGTTAATGCTAGATTCAATGTAATAGCATTATAACCGACGTCAGTGACTACTGTACCTGTAGCTACATAGCGTCTTAGATAATCAGGATTGGCAGGAGCAAGTTCTTCTGTTGTTGGTAAACCTGCAATGTCAATTGGATTGCCATCAACATCGTGTAAGAACGGAATGTTGTCATACTCGTATCCAAATTGATTTCTAATGTATACTGTATTTCCTACAGCAACATCTGTTGTATCAATATTTGTTAATACAATACTTGAAGTAGTTAGTGTACTTGTACTTGGTTGAGCATTTAAGAATCCTGGGAAACTTTGTTCGTTCAAATGACCATCTGGTGGCTCAACTTCCATTATTAGAGAAATGTGCGGTCTATCAGCTAAGTCGGGAGTAAAGATTTCCACTGTTCCACGATTTGGCCAGAAGCCATTTGGATAGTACTGATCAAGCTCTTGACTGTCTATCACTGTTGTTCCGTTGTTTAAAGGACTAAACGGATACGCTCTGAATTTAGGATTAAACACTGTGCCGCTAAACTCACGTTTACCGTAACCTTTGGCAACCAAGCAAAGATCACCAAAGTTAGCATTACTGTTAACAATAGAAGCAATGCCGCCATTGTCAACTTGTACACCTGTTGAACAGAAGATTGTAAACACAGACACTAACTGAGCATATCCGTTGTTGGTAATAAAGATACCACGGCCGCCTTGCGTAACTTGTGTAAACGCATCATATACAAAAGAATTAATAGGACTACGTGAACTAATAACAGCACCATCAACTAAGCTGCCGCCCATAGAACCGACAGGATCAATTCTACGTTGTGCCCACTCGGCTGGAACATCGGCGTCTTGTGCCGGGAATACAGCAGTGTTACCAAAGTATAATGTTGAGTTAATACCGAAACCAATTGTTGATGTATTCAATCCAACTGTATAAACACCAGGAGCATCTTCAACTACAGAAGTAACCACCGGCGCTAGTTTAACATCAAGACCGTTGATACCAGTTAGTGGAGATACACCACCACCTTCGTAAACAGGAGGAGCCGCAGTAGGACCGTTTTCAATGATGTTAGTGATAATACCAAAGTTACGTGACACTGCTTCTTGTGGCATGTAATCACCACCATATTGGAAGAACGGATTAATAACCTGTGTTGACACAGTACCTGATTGAGAAGTTACTGTTGTGTTAGCAATAATTTGTAAAGCAATATCTCTTGCGTAGTTAATGGCGCTGGTAGTTGTTGTAACTTGTGTAGCTACATAGCTATATCCTTGATTCCAATAACTTAATCCCGCTTGTACAGATTTCTGATTGCCACCTAATAAAATATCTTGACTAACTGCGTCAACTATTAAACCTGTATCTCTGTAGCATAGATCTTCATTGTAATTAAACGAATTTGGATTGTAAATACTATCTACTCTAGCAACAACTTCAGCTTTGATAAATTCTTTATTTGCTAACAACAAGTTAAACGCATTTATACTAGCAGTAGTTACAGATGTTGCTGTTGAAATAGGACTTAATCCCCAGACAGCAGTACCAGTTCCGTTTTCTAAAATACTAGTGACAGTAGAAATAGCAATGTCTATTAAATCTGCTTGAGCATCTGTGCCTGTACTGGCAGTAATTACCTGACTAATTCTTGTTTGATATGTATTAGTCGGTGTTGTACCTTTGATAACAAATCTTGATAGGTCAGCAATGTATTCAAATGCTGATAATGTTGCTGCTTTTTCACTTTCTCTAATAGTACGTGTAGATTCAAAACCGTAATAGCTTAGACCAGATTGTACACTTTGTCTATTACCACCGTGTGACAAGTCAAATGACACGCTGTCAACAATGTAGCCAACATCTCGACGGCACGTTGTTGGATTGTAACTTGAACTTGGAAAGTTTAACCCGTCTGGATCTTCAATGTAAGCAATTACTTCGTCTTTTAAGTATTCTTTGTTAGCTTCTAATATGGCTACAGCATTTCTAATACCTTGTAGATCAATTGGAGCACCGTTACTGACAATCTTGTCAGACCAGCCTAAATTATTTCCGCTGATAATATCTAAAATTACATCAAAGTTATTTTTTAGTATTTTTACTTCGTCTTCACTTGCTGGTTCTAAACTTGTATCTTGTATAGAGACACTATATCTATCAACTAAATCGTCAGCAGGTGTTATGTTTTGAATAACTTTAACAACTAAATCTTTTAAGTAAGAAATAGCTGCAGTGGTAGTTGTTATCTGACCTGGAATGTCATCAACATACTCGCCTTGGGTAAAATATTGTAAACCAGCAAACGTAGATTGACTATGTCCAGGAGTTGGATATAACATATCTAAAGCAACGCTGTCAACAATTAACCCAACATCGCGTTTACATTTAATTTTATTAAATTTAAGATTCTTAGGAGGATAGCTAAGTTCATTGTTAATATAGTTGATTACATTTTCTTGAATAAACTTACGATTAGCCTGCATCAAAATTTCAGCACTGACAAAGGCAGCATCTGGACCTGTACTCTTATAAACACTAGGAGCCGCAGTAGGACCGTTGTCAATAATTGTTGTAATAATTCCAAACAGGTCGTTTAACGAGTCACTGGCAATAGCGCCACCTGTTAATACAGTGTTTCTAACTTGATCAAATTTACCTAGACCGCTTAATAAATCTGTGACAGTGGTGTTAACAATAATACTCTGTGTTAGACTATTCAAATAATCAATGGCCGCTGTTGTTTGTTCTTCTTGTCCAGCAATTAAACTTACCACACCTCTATAATAAGCAAGTCCGCTTTCAACAGATTTTTCATTGCCACCAAAGGCAGCATCGTAGGCAGCGTTCTCAACAAGTATTCCTACGTCTCTAAAACATTTTTCTTGATTGTATTCAAAACTTGGATATGTTTGATTTACATAAGCAACGACTTGCTCTTGTAAGAAAGGTTTGTTAGCTAGCATTAATGTGCGAGCATCAAAGAATCCTTGATTTTGATTACCGGCATTAATTTTCATGCCGCGTTCGATAGTGCCTGTGTTTACATGAACTGTAATAGATGAAACATTTGCGGCCCATGTACCTGTACCAACTGCGGCTGGTACTTGAACTGTTTGATTAGGTATAAACATTGTTCCATCACGTAACCAAGGTCCAGACATGTTTGTACAGTTCTGAACATATGGTGAGTGGAACAAGTCAATTTTATCTTCGCCTGTTAGCGGAGGAAACGCTGTGGCATAAGCACCGCGATTAAATCCAGACGCATAAGGTCCTTCTAGTAATCCACTACGTCCGTTTAAAAACTGCATAAATGCTAGATAGCATCCGCTTTCTAAATGGAACAAGTCTTGCGTCTTGTTAATAGGTTCGACACCAGTGGTTCTAATATCAGAACCCATGATACTTGTATATGGTTTTAGTCTTAGAGGATTGTCTTCTAAATAACGACCGGGTGCTACACGAATCTGTGTACCTGATTGATAGTAAGGACTGTTTATCGCACCTCCGATTGTTCGACAAGCACGACTAGCATCTTCGGCACGGCCGTCATTAGTATCGTTACCGTCCATAGTAACATATAATATGTTTGTAACAACTGGCGCAGTACCAATTGGATTACTACCTCGAACACGAATGTCGCCAAACATGTCTGTCATTCCGGCGCCAATTGGAAGAGTGTTAGTTCTCTTTGACGGACTGTCTAAGAAATTGCTGTATAAATCTTCTAAGTATGCGCCAGTGATATCTTCATTGATAGGATAAATTACTCCACCGATATTGATATCATCAGTGACTGTAATATTTTGCCCAGCAAAAATATCTTGTTCAACGCCTAGGCCACCTTTAACAACGGCAGCACCAGTAGTTGGACTTGTTGACTGATCTGTTGATTCTACTAAAAGACGATTGGTAGTTAATTTACCTAGACCAGGATTGTATAATAATCCGCCAGAACCACCAAGATTATCGTCACCGTATAGAATACTACCGTCTGCGCTGTTTAAATCTTCTGTAAATGTTAGATAAAAAGATTGATCAGTGTTAGTTGATCCAATGATTAACTGACTAGATGTATTTGCTAAGGCAACACGACCATAGATATACCCACCAACGTTTAAGTCTTTTTCAATACCTACACCGCCGGCAAAATATGCGCCACCGACTCTACGTTGTTCTGGTGATCCAAAAATATCAGTAGGATCATAAGAATATTCAAAAGGATTATTAACGTTTGCTGAATCAGTTGGATTTGTGGCAGCAACATATAATTGACCGGTACTTGATGTGATTACTTTAACATCACCAGAAGGAGCCGATACTGTTTGATCGGTATTCGGGGTGTTTGGAGTTATATTTTTCGTTCCGGTTATGCGGGTCATATTCTTTCCTTTAGAGTATTTATTAGTTTAATGAATTCGCATTTCAACTGAGTCTACTAACACAGGATCACGATGCGGCCAATGAGGATGTGCTTGAAATCTAAACACAATTCCAAATGTCGAATCTAGTAAATCAGCTAGTGTTAACTCTAAAGTAGACCACAGATCAGTTTCACTTCCGTAAACTTTTATCGGATTAATTTCTAATGTTGCTCTATTATCACCAATAGGTGTTTCATTTAAACATAATTGAATAGTGTCGTCGGTAGCTCGACCATATCTTCTTACATTTAATCTAACTTCTATTCCTGAAATAACTTCGGGAATATTACTAAAATTAAAACCTGTTGCTCTAATGTAATAGGTTTTATTTCTTAAATCGTGTTTGGGACTTCTAGCAATATGATGTAACGTTCCGTTGGTTTGAATAGAACGTCCGTCATTGCTTTTTAGTTCATCAAGACCGTTGTCTTCATTCCACATAATATGAGCGTCTTCACCGCCCTCTTCTGGGTATTGCGAAATAATAGTAGGGAATGTCCAAGCAGTAGTCATACCAGTATTTACCTGATTTTATATTATACACACAAAATGAAAAAGGCTCCGAAGAGCCCTTTTCTGTTTCTAAAATAAATTTTAGACTGTGGCAATAGTAACGCGGCCAGTTACTGCGCCAGTGATGTTCCAACCTGCGGAACTACCATCGGCAAACTGATAACCTGTACCAGCACTTGTACGCTGTGTTAGGTATGCTCTACGTGCTGTTAGCTTGGTAACAAAGTATGTACAACCTTGTGTATCTGTAGCAATTAAGCACATTTGACCTGGGTCTAAGTAACTAGCATCAGTAGCAACTAGTCGGCATTGACCTTGTACACCATCGTCGTCTTTAACTAGATAACGACGGCTTGATTCTTGTTTCATAATGTCAACAAGTACACCTTCTGTACCGTCAATGATGTAAGCATAGGCAGCTAGACCGTTGTCACGGACATTACCTAATACCGCTGTACCAGCGGCAGCTCCACCGGAGAACTGAACATCAGCATCGGCAGCACTGATATAGTTGCTACCAACATTGGTAATTTCAACATTCTTAACACCATAGGTGATAGTTAATGTAGCACCTGTACCGCCAGCTGGGCTAACAGAAGTTGCTTTAGCACCACCGGAGATTGCTGTGTAATCACCTTCTGTTGTTAATGTAACACTGTTAACACCCCAACTTGTGATGTTGAACTGTAAGTCTGAGCCGTTGAAGTCAGAACCGGCAGCAACTTGTGTACGTGTAGCACCTGTAGTTGTTGTTGGAGCGGCTGCGCCAGTCCATACACCCGGTGTTACTACACTGAATGTAGCGGCATTACCGCCTGTGCCTGTGTCAATACGAACACGTAAAGGTGTTGTCCAACTACCGCCGTCGTATGATCCACTGAATTCGTATTCGTCACCTGGATCAACCGCTGTTCCATCATTTAATAATGTTAGTGTAACTGTTTTTAAACTGTTAACAGTCCAAGTAGCCATTGTACCTGTACCGCCTGCTGTTTGTGTTAGTACATTAGCATAAGCATAACCACCACCTGCCGCTGTAGCAACAGCAGACAATGCTTTACCGTGAACAGTACCTTGAGCTACTACACCAGAAAATAGATCTGGATCACCAAATGTAACTGTTGGTAATGCTGCCGTATATGATCCTACTGTGTTGATAGTCACACTAACAACACTTTCTCCGCCTTCACCAGTTGGACCACCAGTTGCGTGGTCTTGGTAAGGCGCATTTAAGTTCGCGAAGAACTTCTTTTTAATCGGACGTCCCATTTTGTTTCTCCTTGTATGAATCGTTCTATGATCTACGCGGATGGTACCGCATAAACTCTCTGTTAAGAGTGAACGTTATTATTTAACAAAAAACCCGCCGAAGCGGGTTTTAATGAACAGCGATTAAAAATTAATCCCAATCAATATCGTCGTTTTGGAAATTAGCATTCCAAACTGTATAGGCAGTATTGCCGCCCAATGCTTCTCTCACTGTATTAGTTAAAATTGTGTTTTCACTTTGATCATTCAATGCTTCGCTGCCTGATAGTGGCACAGAGTTAGCACGAACTTGAATTGCAAACTCACTACCACTAGGTCTAATTGTTTGAATAACTTCACACCATTGTTGTATAGCTTGAACTACTTGAAAATTTGTAGAATTTCTTGTAGTTAACTCTGGGTTATAACTAGACCCGGTTTCAAAATCATCGTCATCGTTGGTTACCATTAACCATACTGACTCTGGTCCCATTCGTTGGTCCACAGTTACTGTTTTTCTTGTATTCACTCCTAGTGGAGAATTATATAAATCTGCCATAATATTTCCTTAAATGTTATAGTGTTCACACACTTACTATTATTTATAATGGTCAATAAAAAACGCTCCGAAGAGCGTTTTTATTTGTGTAAACACAAGTAACAAATTACTTGAAGCTTACGTTAGCAGTTGTGATAGCAACTTTACCTAGGTAGTCAGCTGCATTACCTAAAGAACTAGCAGTGTTTGTTAACTCAACATAGCCGTAGCGTGTTAAGAAGCCAACTACTGGTTCGAATGTTGCTGGGTCAAGAACAACACCAGAAGACATTAGAGGAATGTATGGGCAATAGAATGCCGCTGCATCAGCCTCTGAAGCACCTTTGTAACCAATTAGAACTTGGTTAGCATCTTGTGCTGTGTTGTCTGTCATGTAAGCGTCAACATAAACACGCATAGCGCCATTTAGTGTACCAACGAACTTAGTGTTTGTTGGAGCATCAAATGTACCTTCTGTTGTACGAGCAAAAGCGCTAGTAGTAGCAGATTGTAGAATTGTTAGAGCTTGGTTGGAAACAACAGCCCAGTTACCAGCACCACGACGTGTGCGTTGTGCGATCAAGTTAGATACACGGTTGATCTGAATCGCTAAGGCAGCGTGTTCATCACCAACGAATGTAGCTGTACCAGATACTAAAGACTGGTCATAAGTTTCTTCAACAGAAGCTAAACGACGTAAAGAACCTAGGATCTCTTGGTCGATTTCAGCTGTGATTTCTTGTGCTAGAGCAGCCATGATTTCTGCTTCGATGTCAATACCTTGTTGGGCTTGTGCATCTTGAGCAGCCTCGAATGTCCAACGAGCAGACAATTTACGAGTCTTAGCTTCAACTGTCTGTTTCAAGATTTGAATGCTCATTCTACGACCTGGACGGCCTTCTAAGGCAGCAGTTGTATCTGCACCTGGAGCTGTTTGGCTGTCGTTGTTACCAGAGTAACCAGCGGCAATCTTGAATGGGCTTAGGGCCTCTTCACCAGCTTGTACTTGGTCGCCGGAATCAGCGTAACGAACACGTAGTGTGTGGATCTGAGCAACAGGTCCAGTCATTGGCTGAACGCCGATGATTTCGTTGGCAATAACTGTCGGCATAACACGACGAATTACTGGAAGGATAACACGGTTAAGTGTTGCGATATTGCCGGCGCTTGTGGAACCAGCGGTTGCGCTCTCAGCCAAGTGACGGCGTGTGTTTTCTAGGCAAACTGCCATAGATGACTTACGTGTACCGGATAGGCCTTCAAGCAGAGCTTCTTTGGTCTCTGACCATCTTTCATTTAATAGTTGTGACATTTCTTTTGTCTCCTTGAAATTATTTTGTTAAGCCCGCTAGTTTGCGGATATCAACAATATTATCTAAGCCTACCTCAGGCTTACTTTCACGATTTCCAGTTACTTCAGTGCTTTCAGAAAGCATTGCCTTTTTAGGAGCAGCTCTCTTTTCGCCTTCCATTACTGTCGGTAGGTACTTGTCAAAAGCTATAGAAAGTTTTGGTGTCTGTACAGACTCTAACAATTCTTTCATTAACTCTCTCTTATCAGCACCTAACGGTGCTAGTAACTCAGCCATAACGGCTTTGCGCTCCATTAAATCTTTCTGAACACGGATTTCGCGGTCTTTAGATTCAACGATAGTTGCTTTTTCTGTTACAGCTTGTTTTGCTTCAGCTAATTCTTGATCTTTCTTAGCGATGATCTTTAACAATTTACTTGTTTCAGATTTTTCGTTTAGGAAGGAACCAGAATACTCTTGGGCAAACGCTTCATAAATTTTACGACCAAAGTCATTGTTACGGGCACTGTCAATATCTTCTTTCAATTGCTTGATTTCAGATGTTAACTTACGTGTAACCGCAGTTTCAACAACTTGTGCGCTTCGTTGAATGAAGCTTGATTTGATTTCTTCGAACTTGCTCTTAGCTTCACGAACTAGCTTAACTTTAGTTTCAGCTAGGTCACGCTTGTCAGTAGCAAACTCTTGGATTTCTTTGGCTAGAGCATGTACAACGAACTGCTCTAGTTTTTGGAAGTTCTCAGAAACTTTCTTACGGTCTCCTTGGAACTCTACCAATTCTTTACCTAATTGCTGGATAACAAAACCTTCTAACTTCTTAGCATCGCTAGCAATACGTGTTTGGTATGCTACTTTTGCTTCAGCTAGTGCTTTCTTGTCATCATGCAACTCGGCCATTTCGACGGCCAATCTGTCGCTTAACATCTTGTCGATCGCTTCTACCATGACAGTTTTGTCATGTGTATACTTTTGTGCGAATTCTTCACGAAGTTCAGCGGTGACTTGGTCGCGATTCTCTTGAATCTTAGCGGCAAGTGCAGCTTCAACAACTTGAGTTGTCTCTTCTGTCATTACGCCTGACTCTACTAATTGTTTGAATGCGTCCAACATTTATTTCTCCTCGGGCTTATTTTAGACCTTTAATAACATTAAGGAGTGCTTCCTTAAGGTATTTCTGGGCCTTTGGATCTTCTTTTACTTCTTGTGCTACTGTAAATGCTCTCATTCCGCCTCTGGTGTTCATGATATGTTCATAAACAGGAGTAGGATAAGCGCCAGGCGCACTGGGTTGGGCAACTACGTCTACCGTAATAATTTCGAAGTCGGATACATGGCCGTTCATGTCATTAACATTGCCGCTGCCACGAGAACTTACACCAAGTTTTACACCGCTTTCAAGCATAGTACGAACTAGGTTACCCATTGGTGTAGGCAAAATTTTCATTTTGCCATAACCATTAGGACCCTCCATCCACATCTGAGTAATCATATGGGATACACGGTCTAAATTTACTTTTAAATCATCAGGATGATCAACCTCGCCAAGTACGCTGTACCCGTTTTGAATTTGATCGTTTAATGTTTTCACAGCACGTTCAATTTCATCTACAGGGTAGACACGTTGATTAGCGTTACGGATTCCACCTTGGATGGCAATGCCTTTTAAGTAAAGGCTCTTACCATCCTTGTCGTCAGACTCGAGTATAACTCCAGCCTGATCGAAACTTAGGTTTTCACGTAGATAGGAAATCTGTTTCATCCAGTTTCTCTAATTAGGCGTTGCGGTTAGGAGCACCGTTGATTGGGCTCTTTACATTACCAACGCTTGTTTGTCCTGCTTTGTCGCCTGTTCCGGAACCAACTGGACCTGCTGTCTTGCTGTTTTGTGTAACTTTGCTTAGATTCTTAAGGCCCATAGATCCGCCAGGAACGTTGCCGTTGCCTGTCTTCATGTCTTGTGGGTTCTTAACTAAACCACCTGTTTTACCGTTAGGGCTTGTACCGTCCATAGCACCTTCACCTGTTGCGCCTTGGGCGATGTTCTTAGCAGTAGCGCCTGTTGTAGGCTTGCCTTTGCCAGAACTTACTGGGCTCTTACCGCTGTCAACACTAGTTTGACCAGCTAGGTCGCCTTTGCCAGAACCAACCGGAGCTGGAGTCTTTTGGCTATTCTTTTCCCAGTCGTTACCGACTTTCTCAACGTATTCACGTGTCATACGACGACCTTCTGCAAAGCCCATCATTTCTTCTGTTTCTTTGCTGTCGTCTGCGCCCATTCCGGACATGTCGTCATCACCGGCCATATCGTCGCCGCCGAATTCATCGTCGCCGCCCATGCCCTTAGCTTGCTCTAGTTCTGCGAAGGCAGCTTCTAATTCAGCGATAGCAGATTTGATGTCCATAATAGCGCCTTGTTCGCCGCCTTGTCCGTCCATCTCGTCATCTGTAGCACCAACGTCGGCACCAAAGTCGCCGGTCTTTTCCATTCCACCGTCTTCTGGCTCTTCGTCATCACCGTCCATCATGTATGAATCTTCTAGATCCATGCTTTCGTCGGCTTCTTCGTCAACACCCTGGTGCTGCGCACCGACCTGACCGGCGCCCCGTCCTTCGCCGAACTGCTCGGTCGGGTACGCGAGACCGAGCTGGCCGCATACACCAACCAGGACTTCCCGTTCGAGCGGCTGGTCGAGGTGCTCAATCCGGAGCGGTCGCTCGCTCGGCACCCGCTGTTCCAGGTCATGTTCACCATGCAGAGCCTGCAACGCGGTGAGGACGGCCTCGACCTGCCCGGCCTGCGGAT
>ENA-OSIY01000933-OSIY01000933.1-marine-metagenome-genome-assembly--contig:-NODE-933-length-15931-cov-8.068752_pt1 | contig 15931 bp, 14 predicted proteins | sample MGYA00237884_ERZ534233 | MGnify/ENA primary metagenome ERZ534233 (study PRJEB26412, sample SAMN06343840) | marine metagenome | isolation source: estuarine water | place: USA: Columbia River Estuary... | reverse complement strand
AACCACCTGCAATTGCACCCTTCCATCCTTCGTTCACACCAAGATGATTGGCCAGTTTGTCGCTGACCCAGCTGAACGGATCGCCTGTGCGAGCTTTGGCAATGCCATATGGTATCTCGCCCTTGTCTGAATAGTAGTCGAACAAGGCATCATACAAGTCAGAATCCAGGTCGTTGCCTTGTTCAAACTGATTAACTTCGTGTTTGAAACGATTCAGTATGTGATCGATTGTTTCGCCCGCTTCGTCCAGCACACGGCTTTCGGCCACTGGGATACCAGCATACTTTAGCATGGTGTTGAGTTCTGTAGATTCTGCCACTGGTTCATCCTTTTTTGTCAATTGTGATGCCATATTACCAAACGCACCTGCTCCACCGCTAGTTGGTTTTTCTTCTTTCCCAGGATTAATCTCTTGCGCTACACCGGATGAAATTAAATCATTTGAGATTGTAGCCATTACATGTGCAGGTGATACATTTACATCTTCATCTGATAATTGTTCAATTGCAGTTTCATAGTCGCCGCCGTCTTTTTCAAACTTCCAAACTGCCGGACTTACAATTTCCTCAGGTGGAGTAGTTCTAACATGCTGCATATATCCTAATGCCTCTTTAAAAGACATTTGTACTCCGAACTCGTTCTTTATTGACGATATTATAGTATTCTTTATCTTGTCACCGATGACAGGAATTTTTGAAGCTAACATAATAGTTGCTAGCATTACTTTCCAACTTGGTAATTTTGACATTGCTGCACCAAAACCAGCAGCAGTCATTGGGCCGTCATCACCTGAATCTTGATTATTCAATGCCTCTTCCCATTCTTCTTCTGTTCTTAATATCTTGATACTGCCACTAGACGGACCACGCAATGTAGTGGCAGCTGGATAATTAGAATCACCCTTCAAACGTGCCGATGCTGCCTGACGATCTCCACCAGCCAATGCCGGTGATGTATGGTATGGGTCAGGGTGACCAGCTGGTTTTGTAACTGTTCCGAATGCAGTCGATTGGGTACCGGGCGCGGTTGGCGCTGCTGATCCAAGTGAGCCATCTTCAATTGCTCTATATATTTGCGAAACTGTACTCGTAAGGCTCTTATCACTAGTAGAGTCGGGTCTTCCAGTTTGTGCATTAAAGCCAGTTTGTATGTTGCTAGCAAAATGTTTATGTTCAATTTGGCTTAATCGTTGTGCCATTGAGTATCGTTGACTCGGAGAAACACTCAATAATTCATCCTTGACATGATTAGACCATTCTTTGTAATCGTTGGCTTCATCTTTCCAACCTTCCGCCACACCTTGCTTAGTATCGTTAGCAAATTGTTTTTTAGTTGCTTTTACTATACCACTAAAACGTTTATCGCCGCGTTTAAAGTCGCCTTCTTTATCTGCTTTACTAGCATCGGCAGCAGCTTCTGTTAAAAAATCTGTAGTTTTCATATTATTGTTTTGAATCTTCACTAACTTTTTTCTTAGCAGCATCCCATGCAGCATCAGTCTTTACATTGTATTCTTTGCCACCAGCGCCAATATCAGCAATTCTGCTGCCTATATCTTGTCTTGTTTTGACTACAGCTTTATTGTGTTTGTTTACACTTTTTTGCATTAATTTGCCAAAGTCTGGATTGCGTTTATGTGCAGCGTTATCTTCTGGACTTCTTGAACTTGCTGCTGCTTTTCTCAAATCATCTAAGTCAAATGCCTCTCCTATTCCTGCTACTTTATTACCTTGTGTTCTAGCAGCAGTACCGGTACGGCTAGCTTTCATCTTATCTCCACTGCCGCCAATGTGTCTACTACCATAATCGGTCTTGTCTGCCTTGCGTGGTTTTTTATATGGTAATTGTTGAACAGTACCGCCTTTACTTAAAAATGCTTGTAGTGCAGAATCGTCTTCTGCTACACCTTGATCGGCCATTCCCATCTTACGCATCACCGCCGGAGAAGCGATTTTAGAAGCGATTTTTTGTATCGTTTCTTTTTTTCTTACTTGTCCTGCCCTATTGTTTATTTTTTGTGATACATTATCATAATGTGTTGCTAATGGATTCATATAGCCGCCACCTAATGCATTATGTAACTCGGGATCCATTGCTTGATTACTTTTGTCTGTAGCAGCTTGTGCGGCTCTCTGCAACAATCCAGAACTAAGTTCATTCAAAGAGCCATTCGCCACACCTTGGGAATCAACTCGTGCTTGAGCTTCAGCTTGGGTGCGACTGAATCCTTGTGAGATTGCTTGCTGTACGTGTTTAGGATAAATTGATGCTACAAACATTTCACCATCTTTAACAATGTACCAGTCAGTTGGGTCTAGGTCATGCCGCTCATCATCACCACGATTGAATGCGCCACCTACTCCGCGAAATGGACGATTGCCCTCCGCCACACCTTGCTTAGGCATTAAAACATAATCAGAAAGATTGAGAACAATAGTGTCTTTGCCTATATTCTGAATCAACCGAGGACTTTTTATTTTAATCGTTACTTTACCGGGAGCAATAGCTAATACTGTACCTGGTACTGGCATCATTTTGTTCATAGGATTACGGCTGCGCCATAAAATTTCTTCACCTACTTGGGGTGTGTAATCTGTATTACTCATGTCTTCTGCCATAGAATCTGTATCATGTTGCATTTCTTGGCTGCTAATTAGATAATCCATTACAGTAACCATCATACCCTTTGCCGCGCCTATCTTCTCTGATACCCACTCTGGAAATTCAGATTGCACAGATAATCTTTTATCTAAATCACTAGCAGCACGGGCAATAGTGTGTAAACTATTCTTTAATGTGTGGCCTTCATGTTCACCTTGATCTAAGTCTTGTTTAACGAATCCGGTTCTTCTTAATCTGCCTTGTCCTGGGATAACGATTAAGTCTTGTTCTGCTAAATCATCTTCATTAACTTTCTTCATATCGGATCTGATTTCCACCTTAGTCTTACCATATTTCTTTTTGAATTCTTCGTCAGTTAACTCTGTTAAATCTATCGTAAGTTGTTTGACTTTACCTTCATTAATGCTATTAGCGTAAGGACCCTTCTTTTTAGATTTGCCCTTCATTAATTGCTGTACAGGCTTTAATCCAGGAACATTGATATTTTCGCGGGTTTGAGTCATCATAGGCTGTGCTACGGTTGCAACTGATCCTGCTGTTGTTGTTTCTACTATTTGATTAAATCTCATGCTGGTTTCCCAAAGTTATAGAGTATTTATCAAAATACCATAATATAGAAACTTTAGATTTTGCCGTTTGCTTTTGCAGTTGGGGGGATTCCTGCTCTACTGGTGTTCCAATAAAATGCTTTTGCGTTTTTTTTGATAGAGTCTGGCCTAACATCCACAGTTAATGCTGTCTTAAATCGTGGGTCATTCTTTTGTTTTTCGCTCGGGATATAGCCCGACACTTCTGACATTTGTTGATTTTTAATACCAACATATGCTTTGATAGAAGGAATGTTTAATGCTTTTGCTACAGTGGCTCTATGATAACCATCTAATATATTACCATCACTACCTACTACTATAGGAGGTGCCTTTGTAAAATCCATCTTTTTATATTGCTCTACTTTTGCTCTATCCAATCCTGACAATTCAGTTCTAATGGAAGTTAGTGGGATATTTTTTAATACAAACTTACTGTTTGTGTTAGTAAGATGATTGACATAATCAGAATGTAGGTTCTTGTCGTGGTGCTGTTTTAGATACGCAATCATATCTTCCGTGGACATGTCGTTAGAGAAATCTTCTGATATTCCACCTCGATATTGATTATCTTTAACGCCAGCATAAGGACTTACTACTGGTGTTTTTTCTGTTGCAAATTGCATGGTGTAATCTTCACCCACAGCCTTCTGCATTGGTATTCTTGACAATTCATACTTAACCGATGCGGTAGTGTCTGTTCTTAAAGCTCGGTAACCCCATGCTTTTACGTAACGCTGAATCAATCTATCATATAGCTTTGCGCGGCTTTCTGGGTTTGGTACAACATCATCCGGACCGTAATTTATAGATGGATCAAGTAACTTGCTTGCTGAGAAATATATTTTTAGTGGTTTGTATTTTGTAATAAATTGTTGAATAGCAATTAATACTGTAGAAAATACTTTTTGTGCGTCACCTTCACCTGTTACTTCTTGACTGTTGTTTCTATAAAACTCAACCATCCAGGTTTTATCATCGGGTTTAAGACTATCTGGACTATCTGTTTTGTTAAACATAATGCTTAAATTTGTACCGTCGGGCAATTTAGCAAGAGCATCAACATCGCCATGCTCACCCTTCTCCCAGGTTATTGGAAGTGGAGTATTAAATGCTTCATCTACATTTTGCTTTGGTATTCTTGAAAATTGATACATAACGTCAGAACCATTGTCGGCGCGGAAAAACTTATATCCCCAAGATTTAGCATAACGTAATACTAATCTATCATATAACTTGGCACGACTTTCAGGGTTTGCTTTAGCACCAGCAGGGCTACTGAGTTTCAACGGCGCTGGTTCTTTGCTTGCTGAGAAATAGATTTTTAGTGGTTTGTATTTTACAATAAATTGTTGAATGGCAGACAATACAGTAGCAAATACTTTTTGTGCATCACCCTCCCCTGTTACTTCTTGGCTGTTGTTTCTATGAAATTCAACCATCCATGTCTTGTCATCAGGTTTAACATTATCTTGCTTATTAAACATAATACTTAAATAAGTACCATCAGGTAATTTAGCAAGTGCATCAACATCTCCATGGTAACCCTTTTCCCATATTATTGGATATGGTTGATCAAAACCCTCATCAATTTCTTGATACATCCCGCTTAAACTTAATTTTTTACTATGTAATTTATCTCTTAAATCGTATAATTTTGTAATTAATCCTTGGCTACGCAATGCTTTGAAAACAATATTTTCAGGGCCAAATTCTCCACCCTTTTCTAATCCAGTTTGTCGGTATCTTTTAATAGTTTCTAAAACATTTTTTACTTGTTTTAAATCGTTAGCATGTAACGCATATTCTATTAATTTTGCTAATTTTTCATACTTTGCTTTAGCATCGGTATGGTCAAAATTACTTCTACGCTTATTTGGAATTTTAATCCATTTATTGTTTAATACACTATATTCACCTAAACTTATTACAGGAAATGCAACATCTTGAACATACAATTCAACCGGAATTCCATTAACTTTAATGTCATGGCTATCATTATACAGTGTTTTTTTCGCATGAAATAATTCTTTATATACTTCATCATTTGGCTGTTCAGATAAATCAACTAATATATGTAAATCTAAATCACTATGCTTAGTATAACTATATGCTGCATTTGAGCCAGATACTGTTATATCTTTAACATTAATATCATATACTCCCAATTCTTGTAAAAAATCTTGGGCAATAATTTTTAATTGTTTTTCAACAGCCGGTTGTAATCTATTCCCGTGAAACAGTCTAGGATTAAGATGGTCATGAAATGTAATAGCATCTGACACTTTAAACGAATTTAATTCTTTAATATCCATACTATATTTATCAATGGGAAAGGCTCCTAAGAGCCTTTCTTACTTAGAATATATAATTTAAGTTGCTAATGTAACTATTCCTGAGGGGGCAGTAACAGGTACTGCAGCTGCTGTTGCAGCAACTATTGCTTTTTGTTTTTCCTGTTCTAAGTACATAGGCCCAACTGTGTTCATCAAATGTTCTTGATTTTCCATACAAAATACATAAGAACCACTGTGACGTAATAAAACACGTTTATCTACCCAAATTTTACCGCCAATGTCTCTGTAATTTTCACAAAAGGTCCAATCTTCAGAATAATAACGATTTTGACGAACAGCAGTATCAAAGTAAGTTTTTAAATGTTGATCATATTTAGGGTCTAGACCAATATCATTTTTGTATTGTTTAACTGCAGGATGTAATTTTAATTTTTCAAATACATTTTTCTTCATTAATAAGAACCCTGTTCCCGCTTTACTTACTTCTTGTAATCCATCTGGTCCTTCTTCAGCACCTTCAAATCCATTAACTACCCATTTAATAGGCATTGTTTTCATTGGATATAATCCACCGATAACATCTTTGTCACGATTAAGTAATACTAACAAATGCCATGGTTCCCATCCAATATCAGCATCTACAAAAAATAAATGTGTTGCCTCAGGCATATCTAAAAACTTTGCAGTTAGTGTATTTCTAGCACGACTAATTAATGATTCATTGACCATTGTTTCTAATGTCCAATCAATACCAAGTTGTCTAGCAGTATTTGCCCATTTAATAAAACTCATAAATGTAGATTCAGTTAACATCCCGCCGTAACATGGCATTGAGATATGAACTCTTGTAGTTTTTAAAAAGTCTACGTTTACTTGTACTTGCCCTTGTTGTGGTGCGGCCGGTGCAGGTGGTTCGGCCGGTGCCACTGGGACAGCAGCAATAGATTCTACAATTTCTTGCAATTGCTCTACTGGAATAGTGTTAGATTCCGTATTATCTGTTTTCTTTTTTCGTGTTACCATGAAGTCCTCTTTAAGTTTGATATAACTATTTACATCAAACAAGGACTACCGAATTATTTTTCCTGCATATAATCTACAGAATCGGACACATTAGATAGTACCGTAGTTGATTTACTATTAAGGTTTTTTGCCTCAACCATTAAATTCAATAATTTAAGTTTTTGTTCACTTGTTGCATTTGCAATAAATGGCTTAATTTTATATAAACATTCAGTAATATTATCTATTTTTGAATTATTTGCTTCTAATTCGTCTTTGATATCACCTGTTACAGTATACGTTTTGTTATGTACATTAAACGTTTTTTTACCTGCTTTAATGGCATTCATTCGTGCATTAGTAAACACATTAGATTCACGTATTCCAACTGGTCTCAAACTAACAGTAGAGGGCTTTGCTACAACTTGTTGGCTGTTCATTGCTAAATCTAACATACGTATAATATTGTTTTGTAACTTTTTATTCTTATGCGCGGCTGGATATAATGACATTACCATGTTACTTTTTTCAGTAATATCTAACGTTGGCCATTTAGCACGAATCTGTGAAGCACTGGTTAGTCCTCCACTAAATTGAACTGTATCTAAGTATACTAGATAAGCATGTTTACCAAATGGTTGTAAATTCTTTCCTGTCCATGGTTGAAAGTAAGCAGGACTTCCGTCTTTCTTTGTTCCACCTGCCAATGGAGGTACTGTTTTATCTTTCTCACTCCGAACAAAAATTAATACATCTTGTTCTGGATTATAGTTCTGTGTAATCTCTTTTGCTTGAAAAGGGCTCTTTACCTGAATAAAATGTCCCGACTCTACACCGGCTACTTTTGCTAGTTTCTCTTTTATAGAAAAGGGAAAAGGTCTTTCACTTTGGTCATTAGTTGCAGCCACATAGACATCGGCGCCGGGAAATGCTTTTTTAGTTTGCTGATATAAATCAGCGTGTCCTGCATGGAAGGGATGAAAACCTCCCGGCATAATTACAATTGTTTTACTCATGCTTAATAACTTAGTTTTGTAAAATTTACAACCCCGTGTGCAAAATTTACTACTTTTGCCCTCATTGCAACAAAGTTACCATTAATATTTGTATATACTGATGCATTAGATGCTATTAATGGTGCTGAATTGGCTGCGGCATTAATATTAGCTTCTAATTCATATACTTTAAACCAATCAGTAGATGTTGGGGTAGTTGCTAAACTTGCTTCAATAACTATGTTACCGGTTACTTGTGTCAAATTAATATTAACTGTTTGTAAATCACGATTACCTAAATAATACGCTGCGGCCGGCTGAGAATTTCCAACAACAGTATATACGTTAGCATTCCCGCCCCCGTCATATGTTGTTTGTGGTAATAAAATAAGAGTGGTAGTTTGACTCATTATTATGCCCTCATTACTTCAACTACAATGTTATCACCCATTAATTCTTGTGCTACTTGCATAAGAGCAGATTGAACTTCAGATAATGATTTTACATCATCATCTGTAAAATTATCCGGGTCTGAATCTTTGGCAATCTTACTAAAAGTAAGTACTACTGATTCTGTAACTATTTTTGCCATATAAATACTCCATTGTAGAGTATTTATCATTCTACAATTCGTTTTTCCAGTTTGTACCTATGACCCAAATATTCACCGTACATTAATGCTAAATAACTTAAAGTACTTTCATTATCAAAATCAATAAAATGCGTAGCAGATGAATGGCTATATTGCCAACTGTAGTACTTAAGCCTTGCAGAACCTACTGTTGTTGCCATTAGCCATGCCGAAAGCGAGGAACTAGGATATAAATCTTTTGTTTTATTTATAACATTAGAAAAATCCTTAATCGTGGTAGGTTCTATCCGTTTACGCTTCAAATACACTCTAAAATTATATTTAGGCGTATTTGCAAAATATTTTACTCCTGCAAACTCACTCATAATAACTTCGGTATACTCAACTTCAATATTGCCCAGTTCAGTTAACCGTTGTAATACTGATAACTCATTGCTAAAAACACTTACACGATTCCCTTCAATTCTAATACTACCTAATTTGTTTTTTTGTATATCATTCCTATAGGTAATATAATTTGAAATAGAATCTATATTTTTTCTAATTTCCTCTAGTTGTTTTGGCTGTATAGTGGAATAAGATTTATATTCATGACTACGATTAATCAGCCTAACAAAAGACTGTATCGTTTTTGTATACATAGTAAATCGTACACCGGAAATAGATATCCGAGCTCGATATTTATATTTGTCATAATACAATATATCCCTAAACTCATGAAAATCAATGCCCGGCGACTCCGTATGATTTTTAACTAATTTCAATAATCCCATTTTCATTTACCCTGGCTGTTGATTTTTGAACCACATTAAATGTAATTTCATCATTTTCGCAAATTGCGGTTATATTAGAATTTTTAATTTTGTCAAATAAAATCCTTTTACTAAGCGGAACTCTAATAAGTTCATCAATTTTTCTTGCTAACGGCCTAGCACCTAATTTATTATCATATCCTTTATCAGCCAAATGCTCAATTGCAGATTCAGATAAAGTTAATGAAATGTTATGCTTATCTATTAAACTTTTCTTCAACTCTTCAGTAAATTTAATAACAATTTTCTTAATAGAAAGTTGATCAAGTTTATTAAATTTACAAACCATATCTAACCGATTTCTAAATTCTGGTTTAAAGAATTCCTTTAAGGCTTTATCATCTTCGCCTGTTTTTTCTTGTGAACCAAATCCAATATTATTCTTTTCACCATCACTAGATCCCAAATTACTAGTCATAATAATAATGGTATTTTTACAACTTACCATTTTACCATTGCTGCCGGTAATTCTTCCTTCATCTAGCAATTGTAAAAAGATATTAAATATATCCGGATGTGCTTTCTCAACTTCATCAAATAACATAACACTATGTGGATTTTTACTTAAATCAGATATAAGTCTGCCACCGCCCACTTGACTATCACCAAATCCAACATAGCCGGGGGGCGGACCAATTAAACTTGATACAGAATGTTTTTCACTATATTCTGACATATCATATTTAAGTAATGGCATTTCTAGATTTTTACTTAATAGTTTAGCAAGTTCAGTTTTACCTGTTCCAGTTGGTCCTAAGAATAAGAAACTAGCAATAGGTTTAGTATCGTTATTAATTCCAGCAAAACTAACATATACACGTTCAAGTACTTTATCAACAGTTTCATTTTGACCGTATAGTTTACTTTTTACATTAACTTCTAGTGTACTAATTCTACTAAAATTGTCGCCACTTAATTTATCAGCAGGAACACCTGTAAATTTTTCTACTTGCTCATAAATCAATTCTTTAGTAATAATAGCGCCTTTATTTTCTAACACACGTTGTTTAGCGCAAGCCGCATCCAATAAATCAATAGACTTATCTGGATTTTTTCTATCATGTATATACCTATCAGCAGTATCTACCGCAGTATTAATTGCGTCATCAGTAATTTCAACTGTATGAAAATCATTTAATCTTGCACTCAATCCTTTAAGGATACGAATAGTAGAGTCATGTGAAGGTTCATCAATTGAAACTCTATAGAATCTACGCATTAGGGCACGATCTTTTTCAAAAGATTCGTAATATTCTTCCCAAGTAGTGCTTGCGATTACTTTTAATGTTCCTTTAGTAATTGCAGGTTTAATCATATTAGCAAAATCTACACTTCCGTTATTAGATCCTCCGCCACTTTGCATTGTATGAGCCTCATCAATAAAAAGAATTGCTTTCTTTTTTGTATTAAGGGCATCAATAACATGTTTTACCTTTTCTTCAAAATCTCCACGATATTTACTTCCGGCGAGTAAAGATCCAATTTCTAAAGAATATAATTCATGTCCTTGCAAAAAGTCAGGCACTTCTAAATTAATAATTGCTTGGGCAATACCTTCAACTATTGCAGTTTTACCAACGCCCGGATCTCCAACCATAAGAACATTAGATTTAAATCGTTTAGCCAAGACATTAATAATATCATCAATTTCTTTAGTACGACCGATTAGAGGTTCTAATTTACCTTGTTTTGCTATAGCAGTAAGATTAATTGTATATTCTTCTAAAATTTCATCGGCTTGATTTTCAGATAATTTGGAAGTATATTCCGCACCTTTATAAGTTTTTTGCCAATGTTGAATAAATTCATTTTTATTGACTCCATACTTTAATAAGAAATAATGAGCATGACTATTGCCCTCTGAGGCAATACTCAAATATAAATCAATAGTTGTAACTTGCCGACGACCAGTAAACAACACTTGAGTTACGCTACGATTCATTACCCGTTCTAATGAATTTGTTCTCCTTGGAACCACTGGGTCTTCAGTAGTTACAATTGATTGCAATCCATCTACATATGCATTTAGTTCATTAAAAAACATATCATAATCAATACCAAAACTAATTAGGCATTTTTTAAATGGAGTATGTTTAATTAAAGATAAAAGTAAATGTTCTATTGTACAATATTGATGCTTTTTTTCTTTAGCAAATTCAATTGCTTGTTCAATAATATTTTCAATTTCGGGCGAATTATTCATCAGGTTCCTATATTTTATGTTGCAAAATGCTATTGATAATCGTATCGTTAATTATATCTGGTATAAATGGTTTTAACAATAGTATTTGGTCTCCTACTTGATTTGAATTTAAAATTGGCAATCCATGCCCTGCCATTCTTAATTGCATATGAGGTTGTGTTTTGGGTTGTATAGTAACTTCAAGTGTAATGTTGGCAATAGTTGTAAATTGAAATACAGTTCCCACAATCAAATCTAATACTGAAATAGGGTAATTACATATTAAGTCATTACCATTTCTATCAAATTTTAAATGTTTATGAATTCTAAATTCAACAATAAGAACAACATCTTTAATTACATTTTCTATTCGCATTTGAGCGCCATCAGTCACTCCTTTTGGTATATTTATATTTACCATATGAACGCCTGTTGGTGATTGAAGTTTTAATGCTTGTTGCCCACCAAAGTATACTTGTTCCAATGTAATTTCCATAATGGTTCTATATATTTGTGCTTGTCGTTGAGCAGCCTGAGCATGATGCCTAAACAAATCACCAAATATATCGGGGAATCCTGAACCAGTAGTAAAACTAAATCCTCCCGGGAATCCACCAAACCCTGCGGGTTGAGGATTATCATACTCTTGTCTTTTTAAAGAGTCGCTTAACGTATCATACGCTACTTGAATTTTTTGAAATTGGGCAGTATCTCCGCCTTTATCTGGGTGAAATTGATTTGCTAATTTTCTATAGGCTTTTTTAATGTCTGTAGAGTTGGCATTTTTAGTTACCCCTAATGTTGTGTAATGATCCATGGTAAATAATTATAGCAGAAAAATTGCTATAAGTCAATATTTATTATGAAGTTCCGGAGATCTTTTCTTTTGTTCTGCCGTATGCTGCCACACCCAATACAGCGCCCATAGCGATATGATAAAGACCGGCACCTTGCAATGTTAGTGGTTGCCATTGAACTGTTACCGTTCCTTTACTCATTGCTTGTAATAAACTCCATAATACAGGGAATAAAACAAAGTCACATAAACATGTAAACATATAAACAAACGCCATTAATGGACGCCATTTTTTGTTTATGAAGTCAGTATTGTCGTTTGCTACTAATACGTCGGCCCCCTGAGCGGCGTTACTACCTCCTTGGGTAAGATTAGTCGTTGACTGATTTGTATATGCGCCTCCAATGCTGCTTCCGCCAAAGCCAGATGATGCTGATGGGTTATACGAACTGGATGGAGAGAATCCTCCTGGCGAAGGTGAGCCAAATGTTGTAGGCCCGGTTGATAAGTAGGTGTGGTCATTGTTTCCTGGAAATTGTTTTATAGTTGGATCGGCAATTAGTTGAGCCTGTACATCATCATCAGTTGCAATTGGTACTTCAATAATTGTTTTTTTTGGTAATAGTGTAGCCATACTTATAATCCTGCCATAGCCTTAAAGTTTTTTAATTCAGCATCTTGTTCACCAACTATCCTCTTTGGTTCTAATCCTGCACGAATTCTCATTTCATTTAATCCTTCTTCTTGTTCTTCTTGTTCTTCTTCTTTACGATATTCATGTGGACTAATAGTTATAACTTGTTTTAAAACCTCAATATCTGGTTCATATTCTTCATCATCAATTGTAATGGTCCAATCATTAACTGGAATATTTGTTAAAGTTGTCAAATCAGATAACAATGTAATAATTCTGTTGGGTACAGTGCTTCTACGATTCATTTCTACGAATACTAAATATTTTCCCGGAACAATTTCACCCTCACTTACACTAGCATCCAATACCCAATCATATCCACGTTCAAACCAATCTACTATATCATTGCCGGCTTGTTCACTATGGATAACAAATGCTAAAGTAACTACATCACTATCTTCTCCCATTTTAGCCGAGTATTCATCTACACTTAATTTGGGTTCAAATTGACCCTCCATGTCGTGATAATCTAGGCCTTCATTAATAAGTTGAGTATTATTCATAATTTATCTTGCTGGAGCTGGCGCCGGGGCTTTTGCTGGGGCCGGCATTGGACCTGCTGGCATTGCACCTCCTGCTACAGGTTCGTCATCTTGCGTCTGTGATTTTTCTAAATCATCATCATAGGAATCATCAAGTTCATCTAAGTCAATTTCTTGACCCGCTAAATCTATTGTACCCTCTCGTATTTCATTCATCAATTCATTTGGAATTTCAATTTGAACAAACCATACTTCTTTTTTTGTTGATTTTGGATACCTAGTTCCTGGTATAAAATCGTCATAATTATGAACTTCTACAGGAACTGTTATTTTAGATTTAGCAAACTTAAGTTTACATCCAATTGTCATTAATCGTTTAGCGCCGCTAGGATCTGGCATTAATTTGTATGGCCACATAAAAATACATTTTACAGTATATTTGTTTTTTGTTGGGCCTTGAACTAATTCACCTATTTGCCAATTTTTATAAGCATATAAATCTGATTCATCTAATACTCTTTCGTAATCTAATAATATTGCCATAGATCCATCACTAGTAAATATTCCCTTTACAGTATCAACTATACTTACAAAATTTATATCATCAAAAAAATTATCTGCGGTTTCGTGTTTCATTATGTATTTATCATTAATTATATATAGGTGACAATATCAAGTAATCCCAGCCAGTATAATATTTATCATAAAGTATGCAGTAAATACTGCAATACTATACACATTGGTAATATTTGTAAATACTATTGAATATTATGAGTATTCACGCTCTTTTTAAGGAGAATATATATTGAGCAAACGAAAAACTGGCGCTGTTCGTGATTATGATTCACGCTTTTCTCACACAAAAAAAATGTCAAATACTAATACTTACTACTTAAACGAATCTAAAACTATAGATTTTACCCAGGCCACTGGGCAAAAAGTACCTAAACTTAGTACTAAGGTGATAGAATTGATACCAAAATCAATAAATCAAGAAAAATATATAATTGCATTATTAGATGATAATATAGACATTGTAGTTGTTTCCGGACCAGCAGGAACCGGAAAAACATATTTAGCAATGCAAGCAGCAATTAAATCACTTAGAACTAGGCAATGTGACCGAATAATTTTAACTAGACCCGCGGTTGCAGTAGATGATGAAAAACATGGATTTTTACCCGGCGATTTAAATCAAAAAATGGAACCCTGGACTAGACCATTATTAGATGTGTTACGGGAATATTATTCAACTAAGGAAATTGCTCACATGTTGGAGGAACAAATTATAGAAATTGCGCCATTGGCTTTTTGCCGAGGAAGGAACTTTAAACACAGTTGGATAGTGTTGGATGAGGCACAAAATTGCTCCATTTCGCAAGCATGTATGTTGTTAACTCGCATAGGCGAAGGTAGCAAAATCGTGGTTACAGGTGACACTGATCAAGCAGATAGACGGCAGTCGGATAATGGGTTGATAGACTTACAGAAGAAGTTAGCCAACTCTCCTGTTGCTGGTATGCAGTCATGTACATTTAATGCATCTGATATACGCAGACATAAAATCATAGGAGACATATTAAAAATGTACCATGTGTAATTTTTAGTAGTACAATTACTAACTCCAAAAAAATACCCGATTAACTCGGGTATTTTTTTTAAGGTATATTACTTATGTAATACCACTTAATTTTTTCCAATCATGTAGTAATGCAGTAGATTCTTGCATTGGTTCACCCAAACGATTTTTTTGACTTGCCACGACTGGGATAGTAGATTGACCGGTTGACTTTTGTTTATTCAAACCACCTGTTATAACCTTAGTCATAAATTCTATATCAGCCTCAAATGTATTTTCAGCACTATTAGCATATGATTCATTTAAGTCTTCTTCCATTTCATTTTCATTTGTTGTTACTGTTGGATTTTGCTGGTCTGATTTTGCTATTGCTCCATCTTCAGCCGCCTCTGCATTTTCATCAGCGGTTGTTTCCTGAGCACCAGAATCTGGCGCATTATCTTCAGTAGCCATAAATTCTGCTTGATTTGATGTTTCAGCTTCATCCATTGGCTCACAATCACATGGGCTATTACCACAATCGTCACACTCTTCTTCATCATCATGACTGTGTTCGTGTTCTTCACTTTCATAATCGTTGTCATCTGATTGAGCAGGACCTTGTCCTGTCATTTTGCGAATTAAATCCAACATGCCATCATGATCGTTTACCACGTTGATATTACTATCAAGTTCAGCACCACCGTCAGCAATAGAAACACCCGGCATAGACATAGCAGAAGAAGGTTGATCACCTGAATCATTATCGCCACCAAACAAGCCTAAGCCCGCTGATTTAATAATAGAAAGTAATTGTTCTGCTTCAGAGTCTTGAGCAGACACACTAACTGAATCCGGCGTACCTTGTTGACCTTTAGAAATAGATACAGTCATTCCTTCATTAATATCATCATTAAGTAAAGCATTTAATTGTTTATTTAAAGATTCCATAAACGGATTCATACTTTCTGCCGCTGTTTTTGTAAAATCATGTCCGGCTAATGTAAAGTGTTTTCCTGTTGGAGTATTTTTAGCAGCCCAACTAAAAGGACTTTCATCCATCATATAGTTTTCATCAGTCATTAGTGGCATATTTTCAACTTCTCCTTCCGGAGTAAATTCTTCCTCGACATAACTCTCCATTGGCATTTGACCATAGCACTCATCAAGCCCTTCTTTGAATCCCATATGGTACATATTGGCTTCATTGGTGCCCGGTGTATATCGGCAGTTATAATTTTCACCTGTCTCTTATACACATCTCCGAGCCCACGAGACAGGCAGAAATCTCGTATGCCGTCTTCTGCTTGAA
>ENA-OSIY01000932-OSIY01000932.1-marine-metagenome-genome-assembly--contig:-NODE-932-length-15947-cov-8.423062_pt1 | contig 15947 bp, 21 predicted proteins | sample MGYA00237884_ERZ534233 | MGnify/ENA primary metagenome ERZ534233 (study PRJEB26412, sample SAMN06343840) | marine metagenome | isolation source: estuarine water | place: USA: Columbia River Estuary... | reverse complement strand
AATAGTGATTTGATGGATTTGGAAACAAATTCTGTTCAGAATCTATCTTATGTAAATAAGATAGATTCTTTAATGGATAAAATGGATTATTTGATATCTCTGACTGATTTTGATAAATTCCAAGATTTTGACACTACTGTTAATATGTTGAGTAGTTATTGGAATAGTTTGGAGTTTACTGTTCAATATCCTTTCAATCCAATTAGTGGATTTACATCTGCTTTGGTTACGGTTGCTGGTGGTGAGTTATTAGGATCAACTAATGTATCTACACATGAAAATATATTAACTAAAGCTTTATTAGCAAAAAAATTACCTTATATACAAACTAAAGAAGATGCAAAAAGCAATTTGTATAATAATGGCGTTATTGTAGTAAATAGAAGTGATTACGGTGATTTTATATCATGGGATTTTGTGAGTATAAAAAATATATTAAGTATTTTGGTTGATAGTTCAAATGATTTTTATTATAACGGACGATTAGTTGATGTATATAATATACCATATTATTCTGTTATAACAACTGCGGGAGTAGACATATATAAAAATTTAACACCAGACTATGACAGTAAAATTGTTATATCAGACAGTAATATCCCCCTGCTACCAGACAAAACATCTTTAACAGGTAATGTTTTGATTGAATATGACCGTGTAATATTTGAAAATTATGATATGGGGGATGGTAAGTTTGCTCCTATTACCCAATTTATTCCAAAAATAACAAAATTAAACAATATTATACAAGATAATAATAATACATTTACATCAAAAATTCAAACTACAAATTCAGAATCAATAGCAATTTTTTCTGAAAATAATAAAATACATAATATAGCATTAAGTTTTTTAAATGAAAAGTATCCGGCAAGAGATTATCCAGAGAACACTATATCAAATGTTGTGTTCATGTTATATAATTCTGTGGGTAGTAATACTGGCCAAGTAGCAGTGGAAACTTTGTGTTGGGATGAAGATACATTATCAATTCCTAAAAAAATTAATGAAGTATTAAAAAAATCAAATATAGATAAAACCGCTCCTAGTAGTAATACTACATATAACATGACATATACTAAAGAAAATATATACATAGAAAAAATAGTAAATGTAAAATATAAAAAAAATATAGTTCAAAAAGATATTGTAACTGTAATATCCGGTGTTCATAAAATTATTACAGTTCTTGAATCAAGTTGGGGTTATGTGGGCATGAATATAGGTAAAAGCTATACACCTAATTTGTTTGTAAATGAAAAGGATTTTAAACCTGCAGTTATAAAGGGTATACCCTCTTTGGAATATACAGGATAGATTATTGAAATAAGTATGTAAATATATATTATACACAAATTATGTTAGAAAATTTATCATTAAGATCAGAAATATTAGATACTGACTATTTAATTGGATATAGAGAAGATGCCTTAATCCCAGAAGGGTATACTTCTTGGTCTGTAATAAAAAATAATTTATTGTCTGGGTTGATGATAAAAAATAATTATTATAGAATTATACAAAAAGTAGATGTTAGTACTTCAAAAAATGAAATTCAAATAAAGGGTTCTAATAATGATCTTATATCATTTGATGATTTGTCTCATACATTTATGGGTATTTTTCAAATTAATTGTAATAAACATGCCCCTTCTAATTTAGCTACTACATTAAAAAATATATTGTGTTTATATGATTTAAAATGGGTTCCTAAAAATTTAGATAGTTTTTCTATAACTGGAGGTCCACGAATTTTGCCTATAAATTTTTATGCAGCAGGTACAGGATCAGGTGATATAGATCTTCCTAAATCATTTCAACACATTTTTATTCCTCCTTTTAGTCCACAAACTACTACAGGTTATTTTTCTTTGGAAATTGTTTTTACTTCAGAATTAATATCTACAGATGTGTATGCAGATATAAATGCAGATATATGGATATCAGAAACACGATAATTATATGAATATAAATTGGAATACAATTAGAGAAATAAGAGATCATTTATTAAAAAGTTGTGATTGGACTCAGTTACCTGACGCAGGATTAAATGAAGATCAAAAAGAACTTTGGAGAGAATATAGAAAAAATCTTAGAAATATTCCTTCTAGTTTTAGATCTTCAACAGATGTAGAGTGGCCTACTATACCTAAATGAATACAGAGCCCTTTTTAAGATACAGATATGCTGAGGGTTTAGGGGATATCATTGCATGTACTTTACATTCAAGATATATTCAACCTATAACCACATTTATAACAAAAAACGAAAAAATGTGTGCGGCTTGCCAAAAAAGAAGAGGCGCTTTAAATATTTTATTTCCCTTAAAATTGTGGAAATTTTGGTTTAAAAACCAAGAAGAGAGATTAGATAGTTTAGATACAGAATTTACAAAAATAAAATTACAGTGGCAATTAAATACATCGGATGGCAAAGTTACGCCGATGAAATATTCGGACATACATAAATATTTTGAAAAAGGAAATAGGGACCCTATACCAGAACAAAAACAATTGGAACAAATACCAGAATTTATATTAGTAAACAAATCAGATACAGGTGTAGGAGATTTGGTTATAAGAACTATAATATTTAAAAGATTATGACATCAATAACCACTGTTACAATAAGTCAAATTGACTATAACTTAGACGGGTCAAAGAGCTTTGGCATATTCTTGTCAAATATACTTTCTTTAATAAAATTAATGCATTGGTATACAGATAATTTTCAGGTTCATAAAATTTTAGGAAAGTTGTATGATAATTTAGAAAATAATTTTGATTCCTTACAAGAGGAAATTATAGGAGTGGTAAAAGATCAAAGATCTCCTTTTAATGTATCTACTCCTATTATAGATCCTAATGATGCTATGTTATATAAAGCATCTTCTGAAGAAAAATTAAATGAAATATACAAAACTATTGATGTTATAATAGATGTTTTGTGTAGTTTGGAATTTAAAACTTTTGTGGATGGCAGTAAATGTGGAATTAATAACACAAAAGAAACTATTGTATCTTTTTGTAATCAATCAAAATATTTGTTGGGATTAATTAATATTAAATAATTAAAAAAAAATTATCTGATGGCTGATAAAACATTTATACCATCAAGTATAGGTGAAACATATCCGTCTCCACTCAAACTTTTCATTCTAATATTAGTGTCTTTAATGATAGAACCGTATCCTGCTTCATTTTCTAAAATGACATCAAGCTGTGTTTCACCTGTTATCACAAATGGAAATTGAAATGATGTATAATTTTCTGAATAAATTGTGAATTCTGGTATTTGAAATCCTTTAAATCCGGGATAGTTTGCAGAAAGGTTTTTTTGTGTACTAAAAGGATTAAAGAATTTTTCATTATCGCTAAGAAAAGTTTCTGGATTAGAGGCACTTATATACATTGCTCGTGTTTCTTTAAAGTGACTACCAAATATTTCTATACGAGGTCGAGAATCTAGAGGAGCATGAGTTCGTGAATAATTTAAATCTAAAGGTGAACACCAACGAGGTTGTGGTCTAGCAGATATAGACACAAAATCTGTTTGATAATTTTCTAAATCAGTAATAAGCTTAGTGGAATATACATCTTGTTCGTTCACAGCAACAAAATCTGAATTTATAACGTATATTTTTTTATAATTTTCATTTAATTCTTTGCTTTTAAATAACCAACCTTTTATAGTAAATGAGGTATCCGCGGATACTCTGTAAGATTGATTTCCATTTAATTCTGTTGGATAATTTAAACTAACAGTACCAGACCACAAAATTTCTGTTCTAATTTCATATTCCTTCCCTTGAGATACTGGAAGTTTCCAAGAAATAATAATATACGGATCACAATATGGAACAAAATTTGAAATTATTTGATCCATATCAGACTGGTACTTGGTTACCATTGTCATATTAACTCCTATGTTAATAGGTACTGGATTTTTAATTCTTTTAACAAAATCTGTGGTTGCTGATGTTGTTGGCGATAATGATTCTATATTAAATCCCCAAGATTTATTAAATGTCCTAGTGGGGTCTCTTTGAATAGAGGATATATTAATAGAAACTGCCGGAAGGGTTATACCACCGGGTGCTGGGTTTCTTAAAACTTCAAAAACTCTTTGTTTAGGAGCATATATAAAATTTGCCTTAATAATATCGGCAGAGCCATTTTGTTTATCTCTTTTAACTATAATATCATTAAAAGCAGAAGTAAATTGCTCTAATAAGGTTTGAATTTCTCTATTAAACGTCCAGTTTTTCACTATTATACTTACTTATTGTATACGCTTTATGAAATGCTTAGGTAATTTGTCTTTATTGGATGTAATGGATTTAGTAGCTACACCGTCTAATATATAAGTTATTGAATAATCTTTAGATGATCTGGTACATCTTCCTGCCATTTGTACCAGATTATTTAACATTTTCATTTTATAATGTTGGGGATTATTATCAAACTTCTTTTTAATTCTTTTTGAACCTAATGGTAGAAAGGGTGCTTTTGTTATGATTTGAAATCTTCCCAAATCTCCATCCAAACTAATGCCTGTATCTAATGAAGGACTTATTAAAACTGTAGGATGTGTGGAGTTTTTGTGTTCTTCTAATATCTCTTCATTTGATACTCCTACTTGTCTGAATAAAAATCGATGATTGTTGCCTATTTTCTTTTTAAATGCCTCAGTAATGGCATTAGTGTGTGTGTGAATAATACCCTTTTCGTTTTTATGTTTATTACACAGTTCTAATGATGCATCTACTATTTTATGTAAATCCCCACTATTGTTATATGATAAATTAAATTTAGTTGTACAATAAATGGGGGATTTATCTGAATTAAATGGAGAATCAACTTCAAAATACTCATATTCTTCGGGTTTAATACCTAAACTCTTAGCATATTCTTCATGATTACTAAGGGTTGCAGACATTAACAATACTTTATCTGCCCTTTTAAAAATATTTTGTGCTAACGGTTTAATATCATAAGGTACAAATACAACTTTTTCTGCCTTTTTATCTTCTACTAAATATTGACACGTATCCCAATATTCTATAGCTTCTGACATTAAATTATACATGCGTGTCAATTTGCTAATTTGCTGAAGTTGTTTGTGATGTAATGAATCAAACCCCTTCTTTTGTGACAATAAAGAAGCTTTTTGTTTAACTTCATCTAAATTATTTTTAATTTGACCGTAAATATCCACCAACCAATTATATGCATCACGTGTATTATCTGATACAATCTTATCAAATTTTATATTTTCTGATGTTAGAAAATTATAACCAATTTCTAAAGTAAATTGAGATACTAATTCTTCTTCAATACCATCTGCCTCATCACAAATATACATCTCTCTTTCTTGAAGATGATTTCTCAAATTAAAAAAAGACCGATAATTAAATATAGAAAATTTTGAGGACAACCCCTTATTACGCGTTTCATAATAAGGGCATATGTTTTTAGCAAAACAACTTTCTTTTAAACCCTTTGAATAAAGACAAGGTGCAAAATCCGCAGTTTGGTCCTTGTCTATTTGGCATTTGTAATTGTTTTTACCTTTAACTGATGTTATATCTTTAAATATTTCTTGATATTGATCCTGTAAACTTCTGGTAATGGTAAAAATAAATGACCCATATCTATTTTTATTTTCATGCTTTGTGTCATATGCAAATTCTCCGTTACGATTCTTTTTATATATTTCATAATTTAATATATCATTTTTACGTTCTGCATCAATGTCTGTTGTACTATTAGCAATAGTATATGCTATATGACTTTTACCTATACCTGTAGGTAAACATGCTATAATAAATTTTTTATTAGAAGACCAAATGTTTTCTATTTTTGATAGAACTTCTATTTGTGATGGTCTCGGATCAAATCCTTTTGGAAAATTACTGGTTAGATTGTGTTTTGACATTAATTTGTTTTAATATATCAAAATCTATGCGTTTATGCACGCAAGAACATAGCTCATATGTAAAATTTTGAAAATTTAAACCTCTGTGCCCTCGACCATAACATTTTTTACAATTAGAATCTGGTGTTTTATTTAACGGCAAATGTCCATCTTCCAATAAAACCACATCTTCTCTCAACATTTCATAATATTTGCCGGAAAAGGCACTAAAACAAAATATATTTTTATTCATTAGCATTAATAGTTAAAATTGTGTTCCAAAATTTGTTATTATTGACATTATTGTTTGCATATAGTTTTAATAAAGGTTCTGCATCTGGTGTAAATTTTGATAGAGTTTTAATACGATAATCAAAATATACTAGATTATCTTCCTCGTGTATTTCTACATCATAAGGAATAGGCACTTCTATTTTTTCTCTACCTTTTTTATTTGTTGACAAATGAAAAATTAAATAAAAATTTCTTTGCGCAAACAAATCAATTCTTCCTTGTTTTATTGTTTTATTTTTTATTTCAAAATTTACAGTTTTTTGTAATAAAAATTTACAGGCTTCTTCTAATTTGGTTGATGATATGGTCATTTGTTAATGAAATTTGCTTTTTGTCTTGATGTCATTTTTACAATAACCTTATTAAAATATTCCCAAAACTTTTCGGGAGGCTTGGTAGGCACTGTTGCAATAACGTTTGTATTTTCTATTGGTATATTTCTCCAATCCTGCATAATAATATCCCATACAGTTAATAAATTTTTTGGTTCTGCGGCGTATGGAGGGGGCATTGTTGGTTTTTTAAAATTTAAAATTTCTATACCTGATTGGGAGTTTAATATAACCGGATCTAACGTACAAAGCATTCTTCTGTGAAGAAATGTATAACCCTGTGGCCTTCTTCTGTCAAACTTTAGTTCAACTACATTACTTAAACATAGTTGTTTTAATCCGGTTAATGATAATTTCACTTTTCAGAAGGAGAACATACTCCAAAAATTCTGCTTTCATTTAAAAATATAATATGTTTTAATCCGTTTAAATTGGCTACTTGTATGCCCTTGTCGTTAGGAAATACAATATAATCCCCTTCTTTGACAGTTTTACAATCGGGTCCAGATAAAAGAACTTTGCCAACCCTCCATGCATGATTAACAACATTGATAGGAACCCAAATACTTCCTCGTTTAACCTCTGTGCCGTCATCATTAATGTCCGCATATTGACACATTAATATATCATCTAAAACTTTATCCAATTTCCAATCTTCCAATTCCAAAGAATGTCCTTGGTAATTATCTAATTGAACCTTGCCGCCAATTTTATCTTCTGTTTGTGGTCTTTGTATCATATTTTTTATTTATTAACTGTTTGTAATAAGGCAAGTAAAGATTTATTAAGAATAATTTCTCTTTCAGAACATTCCCTTGCTTTACTTTCAAATTCTACATCATCATTTTCACTTTTATTTTGAGATGTTTTTTTAATGTAAGAAAATTTATTTTTAATTGTAGGTAAAACTACTCTTAAAAACTTTGACATATCATATGAGTTATTAAACAACACATTTTTATTACTCCAATAATTAAATGTGTTGTTAATAATAATGGCTGAATTTTTATCCGACATACTCAACCACCTATTTAATATATAAGACGATGGAAAATTTAAATTATCATCAATTAGACGAGTTTTTTTTAAAACCCAATTCATTAACGGAAATAATCCGTCTATAATATTATTTTTTTTCATATTACCACTTTGGTAGTAGCAATGAATACATCTTGTAATGTATTATAATACATATCATTTATTTTATTGCAAAGAGTATCTACTTCTTCGTCTTTAAGGTTTAAAGAAAATGCAAAACTAGGCGCTTTGTTTCCTGCAGAAATGTTTAACCCCAAATGACCAATAGCTATATTACCATCAATAACCTTAGTAATACTAACGCTTGCCTTTTTAAATTCATCACCTTGATTTCTTTTGATCATAATATCATCACCTCTGACCTGTATATCAAAAAAACCACACATTTTCTGAATTTCTTGAGACACATAATTTATAAAAAGTCTTTGAAAAAATACAGACCCCATACTACACATATTAGGAATTTCCCAACATACATTTATAGCATCATCTGAATAGATATAATCATTGTTTAATTTATCCTCTAGGTCAATTAAATTTGTAGTAACATCCATGTTACCCCTGGAAATAACAACAACACCATTTGGTTTATAATTGTCTCTGTAAAATTCATATCCAAATCTATTATGTATTAAAGAGCCATCGTAATTAATCTTATTTGTTTTGTATATCATATAAAAAGTTTATTATATTTCTGACATTAATCAAGCTTTATATTCTTTTTTGAATTCATTTGAACTGCTAACCCAATCTTGACTATGCATACTGTCCCCCATGCCATAATGTTCAACTGAAATTGGCATAACTCCTACAGGGACTTTACTTTTGTTGCATTCAAAACAAAAAGCTAAATCATAATGATGGAATTTAAATTTTTCATTAAACCTTGCTTTTGTGTTTATGATTTTTTCTACATTGATTGATATAAAAAGTCCATCAATCAATAAAGTTCTGGTTTTTGTAGGCCCAAAAACTGTAGTCCATGTAGTGTCTTCTTTTGTGTGCATCACTTCTCCCACATAATCCAATTTATCTGACATCAAATGCCATGCGGGAGGTGCATTTAAATTGGCTGTTTTAGTCCCAGCCAATCCAGTTACTGCATAAGGAGATTTATTAAGTGTCTCAACTAAAAATAAATCTTTTATAGTAACATCATCGTGCACAAATAACAAAATATCATTAATATGCTCTTTGTTGTTAATATAGGAATTATATACTTCAGATAAACCAATTTTGTTATCTGAACAAATTTTAAAGTCAAATTCTTTTAAACTATATAAATTAGTTAATTTTTCTATAGATTTAAAAATTGGTCGATTCTTAAAATCTTCCATGTTTTTAATTCGGGTGCAAGTTATTAATACTACTTTTTTCATAATAAAAAATAAGGATTGTTGTATGTGAAATGAGAAATTTCTTGTAAAAGGTTATCTGATGTCAATTCAAAAATTATACCGTCTTTATCAATTTGTGTTGAACCAGGGAAAGGAACGGATGAAAATGAATTTTTATCCGTATGAAGAGTTGAACCTGCTTTGACTACATTAAATTTATTTTCCGAAGATTCAAATATCCAACTTGTTAATAAACCGGTGTATTTGGCATATACAGATGCAATGTCTCCATTTGATTCTTGCAAATGATATGGAATGATAGAGCTATCAATCATAAATTCTGAATTTTCCGGAAATTGTTTAAAATTATTTATTATTCCATTATGTGCTACATAATATGAACAAAAATTAAATGGATGTGTTGTTTCATGGTCCCATTTTTCTTCTGTTGTGTTGGTTGGAGCCCTTGAATGAAGCGCATAATATATAATATCTTCTTTATAGGATCTTGTATATTTTTTTAATTCTTTCAAATTGAATGGATCTTTTTGTTTTAAAATATATGGGGATTTTTTTGTAACAATTAAAAGACCTGAACTATAGTGTCCGCGTTCTAAACCATTTTGATACAAATTAAACGCCTTTTCAATGGTAGGAGCTCCTGATATTGCACACATATTATTTTATATCCTTACAGTTATGTTTTGCCCAATCTATTGGTATTTGATATTCAATAGGATCAATATATCCTGCCTTTATAAATCCTGACAATCTGCCCGAACAACTAGGACATACACCACAAGCTTTATCTAATCCTTCATAACAAGTCCATGATTTGGAAAAGTCTACATTTAATTTTATTCCTTCTTTGATAATATCCTCTTTAGTCATATTAACTAATGGAGATTGAATGGTAATATTGTTTAATCTATTTAAATGTATTGTATTATTAAAATTATTAACAAATTCTGGTGTGGTATCCCAATATCCTGATAAGTTATCCAATGCTACTACTGCAGTCAATACATCTTCAGCCTTAACAGATTCAGCATATCCAACTGCAATAGATAACATAACCATGTTCCTGTTAGGCACATACGTGACACTTTGAGGATGTCCTATAATATCTTTCATTTTAGGTACATCAATATTTTTATTAGTCAACGAAGATGTGGAAGCTAATTCACTATAAAACCCCAAATTAACTACATTATAATCTTTGATTTTATTTGTCACTGGGCTGTTAATATGTTCAATATATTCCTTGGCTAAGACAATTTCTTTTCTATGTCTTTGATTATAATCGAATGATAATATGTATATATTATCATATATTTGTAATGCTTGGTGTAATAAAACCATGCTATCCATGCCTCCACTATAGAGTAATACACAATTTTTGTTTTTTTCTTGATACATAAAGGTAAATATAAGTATACATATTATAATGAAAACTAGGAAAAAATCAAAGTTTAAATCAGCAAAATTCAATATTCCTAATGTGGACGTAAAAACAAAAAAAGAAGTGGAACGTATTTTAAAACAGAATATGAGATGTAATATTGGAGAAGCTGCAAATATATTTGCTCGGCATTTTATAACTAGTTTAATAAAGGAACAAGACAATGTTGAAGTACCGCCCCAGGAAACTAACCCCGGAGATTTTACACCAGAAAAAAATATAGAAGATTTTGAAAAATCTTTGGAAAAACAAACACCTGATGATGAATATGATGTTGAGGGAGTTTCCCCCGAAATACATGCTCAAAACATTGAAGCAGTTGATCAGGTCGCTACACAATTAAAAGAATTTGCTGGATTTTTAAATGATCCAAAAAATCCAGATAGTTTACATAATATTTTAGCAACCAATGATAGACCTGGTTCTCTTTTAAGGGGCGCTACACGTAAAACTTCAGACAACATTACTCGCATAGCCGGAGAAATAGAAAAATTAAAAGAAGTTTTAAATTCATTTATTATAATGGCCCCCAAGAAAATGAGAGATCAAGAGCAATTATCAGCGAATGCTTAAATTTGATACAAAGAATTTAATATAGTATCATGGTGTATCACATTAATGTTTTCAGACACACACCATTCATTTAGGTCTTTATATTGATTATTCCAACAAAATACTTTTTCTTTGTTGTATAACAATTCTTGTATTTTTGATTGAGAAGTTGCGTCTATTCTTGGGTTGTCTAAAATCCATATTTTTTGATGTAAGGGATATCTTGAAAGTTGTTCTTTTTGGTTGTTGGTTAAATTAATACCAGCAACGCCTATGCCATTTTTAATAAACATGGCATCTATAGGACCTTCCAATAAAAATATATAATCAAATGTTGAATCTATTTTTTCTATATTAAAAATAGATTTGTCAGAATTTTGTTTTCCTAAATATCGAGGTTGAGAATCATCTAAGCATCTTGTTTGATAAAATATTACCTTTTTGTTTTCGTCATAAAAAGGTATACATAATCTATCTTTATGTATAAAATCTTTTAAACTTATAAATAAATTTTTTGATCTATTTACAGCTACATTTAATTTTCTGTTTTTTATATAATCCAATGCTTTGTTTATAATATTATTGTTTTGATAATATGACAATTGAAGTGGATCATTTAGGTTAATACTATCATAAGGCAAATCTAATGATATTTTTTTTGAAATTGATGAGACTTGCTTATTTACATCAATTTCAAAAGAATTTTTTTGACTAGATATTTCCGATTTAATTTCTGGGATAGACATTCCAGTTACATCAGTTAACCAAGAAACACCATTCCAAGATTTATTGCAATTAAAACAATAAAATGATTGTGTTTTGGGATAATAAAAAAGTCTTTTTTTCTTCCCTAAGCTTTTACCTTCCCTGCAAACCGGACATCCAGCATTATATGTTCCTTCATATTTTTTGAATGTAGGTTCATGGCTATGTGAATAAAATTTATTTAGTAAATAAGATTCTGGTATTTTTAACACATATACATTATAGATCTTTTTTTAAAAAAATCAATTATACATTAAAAGGCCTACCCTCATTATCACCAAAAGAAGGTAGTTCATTTTCATTACCCCAATCATCACCTAATTCATCCGGATCCAAGGTTGAAATTTCACCAGATCCTTCACCTTCTTCTTCTTCTTTATTTTCTTGTTCTGTAGGATCTACGGCTATATAATTGCCATCTGGTGTTTTTTTCAAAAATCCTGACATTATAAGATCAGATATTTTAATTGTAGAATCACTATCTTCGAGATCTGGATTATCTTCAATTAACATTCTTACCAATTCACTTCTTGAATATTCACCCTCACCCAAAATCTTTTCCCAAAATCTTTTTGATATGAGATCTAATGATTCTTTATTAGAAATTTCTGTATTTTGTGGTTTAGATGCAGTAGGTGTTTCAACATTTGTTTCGGGTGTGTCTGTTTCTGTGTCTGAAGAATTATTTTGATTTATTGTATTTGTTTGATCATTTTTATGAGGATTTTCTTCAGTTTCCTGAATGTCATTTAATCTTTCAAACATGTTTCTAAATTGTCTACCCCATTTTATACGCAAATCTGCCCGTGTAAATGAATTACGCATAGAATTGTCAATTATAGTTACTAAATCAGAATATGTAATTGGTTCGTCTCCAAGATTTTCAATTAAATTATTAAATACAGATTCTATTTTTTCCACATTAATACCACCCAACCACTTTGCACCGGCAAGCATTTTCATGGCTTCTTTAGCGTCTTCTGCTTTGTCTTTAAATTTTGTTAAATTAAATTTTTTGTTTTGAAAAACTTCTGCTTTTGGTGTTGAACCTTCAGCTAATAAAATATTTTCTACTAATAAATCAAATTGTAATCTTTTCATTTAATATATTTACCCCGTATATAGGTCAGAAATTAAACTTTGATCTTCTCCGTATGGTTTACCTTCTGAAGTTAAATACAATTCTGTGAGTTTTATTCTTTCTTGAGGACTGCCAAAAATTTCTATTACCGCGGGACAATCTTCACTGGGAAAAACCTTTCCTTCAGATTTAAGATAAGAACCCATGTATGTTTTAAAAATATTATCTATTTCTTCCCTATAAACAGGATCTTCGTCTCTCAAATCATCTTTAACCAAATTTACTGGTGCTACTTTGGTTATGGGTATAAAAAATATAATATCATATAATTTTAAAGTTTCTCTGGTTAGTATTCTACATTCTTCTAAAAATTTTTCAGAAACTTTATTGTTTAAATAAAGCCAAGAGGTATATACAAAATTATCTAATACACATCGATCCAATATCACAGAATCTTTTTTTGAATATTCTATAGCCTGATCTACCAAATAATTGAGTATTAATTTTTGAGATTCCTCAGTTCCATTACTGCTATGGGATAAATTTTTTTCTTTTAAGATATTTCTGTATGAGCTCTGGGGAGTTTCATACATAGACCAATTTTTTAAAAAATCATTTATGTATGTGGTTTTGCCTACACATGCTGTGCCTGAAATTGCTATTTTCATATGATGGTTTCTTTTAATATTTCTGGAAAATTTTGAATAATGTCTGGAGTAAATTCATCAACACTTTGTAATGGTTCTGATAATCTGGGGTCATGAATAAAAACATTTTTGAGTATTAAATCTGGATATTCATCTTTAATACTTTTGGCTATTTTAAATAAATCTAAGCAATTATCATGATACCAACTTGCACACACATCACAACTTGCAGCAAATAATAATGCTTCTACAATATATTGTAGTTTTGTTTTGTCAAGTTTTAAATTTATTTGCATTTACAAATAATAACCTGTTTTTAAATTTAATCACTGCGCAGAGGCGGGATTGATAGTAGATATTAAATTATTTATTGTTTTTTCTTTTTCCGCTAAAGTGTCTGAATTTGTATCTTTTTGTGTTAAAGTGTCTATTAATTTTTCCACATTGGGATCTTTTCGATTTAAAAGTGTTAATAATTTAACTATTTTTTCAATCCATATTATTTTTTGTGCATTTTCTTCTTCTACATCCAATTGAGATATTTCTGGAGAAGAAGTAGATTGGGTTTCTGTATCCACTACAGGCACAACATCAGCTGCTTCTAAATCTTCTTCTTGTAACAAATTTAATGATTTGGCTGTGTTGTTGTAAAGGTCGGTAAATTTCATTTAATATAATTAGTCTTGTCAGTGGTAAATATAGTATAAGTTATGCAATATATTAACAGTGAGGGATTATTAATTGATACTATACGAAATGAAGCCAGAATTTGTGGCATCACAAACACTTTAAATCAAGATTCTATAACACTTTTAGGTAAAACTAATAATGTCGGAGCTTCTTCATTGTCTTTTCAAGGCAATAATAATACAGTTACTAACAATTCCGCATTATTGGGTGGGGAACTTAATAATATATCCAATTCGGTTTTAATACAAGGTTCTAGTAATACTTTACAATCTAATTCAGTTTTAATAAATGGTTCAGGAAACACCGCAAACAAATCTTTAATAATTAATGGTGTCGGAAATACTCTTAATCAGAATAGTGTTGCAGTAAATTCAGTAGGTAGCAATTTAAATAATCAATCTGTATCTTTTTATGACACAAATAATGCAGCAGAAAACAATTCATTATCTGTTAATACTAATAATTCTGCATTATCCGCTAGTATATCTTTAAATAATAAAAATAGTGTAATTAAAAATTCCATTGGTATAAACGGTTTAAATAATATTTTAAATAATAATACATTAAATTTAATAGGCAGTAATAACATAGCATCTGTAAGTTCTATTAATATATTAGGTTCTTCAAATACATTAATAGAAAATAGTGTGGCTATATTGTCTAATAAAGTTGAAGCCAATAATCAAAGTATATCAATACAAAATTACAACACTAGTTTATATAACAAATCTTTAGGTATTTTAGAAAATGAAGGTGTTATACAAAATAATTCTTTTGGATATGGGGGCAATGCCAATGTTTTAAATTTAAGTGCCGTATCGATAAATTCTTCAAATTCAAAATTAACTGATAATAGTTTTGCTATATTTGCTTCAGATTCAAATTTATCTTCTGGTTCAATATCTGTAGGTAAAAGTAATAAGGTTGTTATAAAAGAAAATTCTTTGGGTATATATAATACAAATTCTACTATAAGCTCTAATTCTGTATCTATTAACAATATAAATTCTAATTTAATAGGTGGAAGTTTGGGTTTGATATCTAATAATGTGGGTGTTTCATCTTATTCTGTAGAAATAATGGGAAATAATAATATAGTTTCTGTTAGTTCTGTAGATATATTAGGAACAAACAACATAATTACAAATAAAAGTATTTCAGTCAATGATTTTAATACTAATACAAACAATAGTATTTCTATAAAAAACTTTAACAGCAACCTTACAAATAATTCAGTAGGTTTGGTAGGTTCAAATAATACAGTTTCTAATAATTCTGTGTTTATAAATGGAAATGCTAATATTATTTCTTTAAGTTCTGTAGGCATACAAGGATATAAAAACACAATCTCTAATTCTTCTGTTGGTTTAGCAGGTTCAAATAATACAGTTTCTAATTCTTCTATAGGTTTAGCTGGTTCAAATAATACAGTTTCTAATTCTTCTATAGGTTTAGCCGGATCTACAATTAATGCTTCTAATTCTTCTGTTGTTTTAGCAGGTTCTGCAATTAATGCTTCTAATTCTTCTGTTGTTTTAGCTGGTTCTGCAATTAATGCTTCTAATTCATCTATTGGTTTAGCAGGTTCAAATAATACAGTTTCTAATTCTTCTATAGGTTTAGCCGGATCTACAATTAATGCTTCTAATTCATCTATTGGTTTAGCAGGTTTAAATAATACAGTTTCTAATTCATCTGTTGTTTTAGCAGGTTCAGCAATTAATGCTTCCAATTCTTCTATTGGTTTAGTTGGTTCAAATAATACAGTTTCTAATTCATCTGTTGGTTTGGCTGGTTTAAATAATATTGCTTCTAATTCTTCTATAAGTTTAG
>ENA-OSIY01000931-OSIY01000931.1-marine-metagenome-genome-assembly--contig:-NODE-931-length-15948-cov-13.304077_pt1 | contig 15948 bp, 21 predicted proteins | sample MGYA00237884_ERZ534233 | MGnify/ENA primary metagenome ERZ534233 (study PRJEB26412, sample SAMN06343840) | marine metagenome | isolation source: estuarine water | place: USA: Columbia River Estuary... | reverse complement strand
AAACGATAGATTAATAAATTATGAAATTGATTTTAACTATGCGTTTAACGAAATAAATAATATTTAATGTTTACATTGTATATCGGCGAGGATAAACTCGAAATGTTTGGAACTGAAAATATAGAACTTACATCACAAGTTAGTTCTATTTCAGACCTTACAAAGAATTTAACAGACTTAACAAAAAGTTTTACAGTACCTGCTTCATCTATTAACAACCAAATATTTAAACATTACTACAATGCTAATATTGATAATACTTTTGATGCACGTACAAAGGTTAGTGGGCGCATTGAGTTGGATGGTATGCCATTTAGATATGGTAAATATAGGCTTGAAAAGGTAAGTGTTAAACAAGGGAAACCTTATGCTTATACTTTAAATTTTTGGGGCAACGCAATTAACTTAAAAGATAAGTTAAAGAATGATGAATTAAGTTCGTTAGATTTAACAGCATATGACCACGAATATAACAGTTCAAATGTAAAGTTAGGTTTAACAGATGGTTTATTTGGTGGAGATATTAAGTATTCTATGTTTGCTAAAAAACAATACTATTATAATTCAAGTGGAACAGACGCAACATTAACACCAACGCTTGCAAACATTGCTTTTAATAGTGGTGGTAATTCTGGTGTAGTATGGAGTGATTTAAAACCGTCTATATCTTTGCTGCCTATTATTGAAGCAATAGAAACAAAATATAATATTGTTTTTAATAGGGATTTTTTCGGAAGAGAAGAATTTACAAAGTTGTATTTATGGCTAAATAACACAAGCGAGGATAGTGATTTTAAATCTGAAAAGAAAATTGACTTTCAGACAGGTACAAACCCTTATCTAAACTTTAGTACAGATGTATCTACATTTGTTTTTGATGGTTATTACAGAAAAGTTGAAAATTTAGTTGTAGTAACTCCAAAAGCTGGGTTTGAGGGTATTACATATAAAATAACACAGTATGTAAACAACACAAAAGTAAAAGAGAAAGAATACACAGGTACTTCTGGAGGTTTTGGTAAGGATATTATTATAACTGATGGAGAGCAAAATGTTTATTTTACAGTATCTTCAAACACTTCATTTGAATATGATGTAAGATATAGGGTTAAAGGTAAGGCGTATGCTGCACTTTTATTTACTTATTTAGTTGAGGGCTTTGATAATTTTATTGATGCAAGTATAGTAGTTAGTAATAATTTGCCTAAAATAAAAACAATAGATTTTTTAGTAGGTTTGTTTAAAATGTTTAAGCTTGTAGTGGTAGCGCAAGATGATGGAACTATTTATATAAATACTATTAATGATTATTATGCAGAGGGGCAAATACATAACTTAACAAAGTATATTGACACAACTACTTATGACGTAGAAAGAGGAAAGCTTTTAAACCCTATTAACTTTCAATTTCAAGAGCCTACAACATTATTAAATACTCAATTTGAAAAGAATACAGGGCAAGCGTATGGAGATGAAGAATTGATTTTAGAAGATGAAGAGGGCGAGCAGTTAGATGGCGAAAGCTATGAGGTGCAATTACCATTTGAACAAATAGTATATGAAAGATTAAACGATTTAGTGGATAGTATACAGACTAATATAATGTATGCGGGTATATTTGACGAAACGATACAAGGACAAAGCCCAAAACCGCATTTATATTACAATGAAAATGTTGCAATAGGTAGTAAAACAATAGCTTTTATAAACGATGTAGGTATAAAAGAAGAAATAAGTACTAATTTAAACATACCAAGTCACACATTAGGCTTTACTTCTCCTCAATTTAGCACCGTATTTGGTAAAGAAGTTAACGAATGGGATGGAGATATTATACAAAACACTCTTTACTCTAACTATTATAGTAGTTATGTTACTTCGGTGTTTAATATTAAGAAACGAGTTTTTAAATATTCAGCAGAAAACATACCTTTAAGAATAAGATTAAGTTTAAAATTAAACGATGTAATACAAATTCAAGAAGATTATTATAGAATTGATAAATTTAATACTAACTTATTAAGTGGTAAGACTTCTTTTGAATTAATTAACTCGTTTGATAATACTTTAAGTGGTTTTAACGCAGATAGAACAATAGTAATTACTAACTACCAAGCTAAAACAGAAAGCATCTATGTAACAAATGGCGGGAATTTTAGTTTTAATAAAGTAGATACAGGGAATGGTATTAGCTGGGTAACTGTTTCAAACGTAGGTAGTAATGTTTATTTTGCTTTTGACGTTAATTTAACAGGAGTTGAAAGAAGTATGCAAGTTGAAATAACAAATACTTTAACGCTTCAAGTTATAACAGTTACATTAATTCAAACAGATGGCGCAGGAATAACAGCAGATAACAACGTAATAACAGTAGATAACAATTTAATAACAGCAGATAATTCAATTTAAATATGGCACAACAAATAATAGGAATAGGAGCAAGCGCAAACGATGGAACAGGCGACCCTTTAAGAACAGCTTTTGATAAAGTAAATGATAATGATACAGAATTATACAATGTTTCTGGATGGGGTTATTATCAAGATAATGCGGCAAGTACAATAACAGTAAACACAACACCTGTAAAATTAACTTTTAATAAATTAGGTGCAAATAATAATAACTCATATTTACCAAGAGAGATAAGGGGTGTTAGTGATTTGATTAACGCAACAAGTTTTATAACTCCTATTGATTTGGGAGATAGTTATGATTTAAGATTAGACTTTACTATTAACGCAAAAACAGGAAGCCCAGCTTTATTAGATTTAGTTTTAGATATTGGAGGTGGAGCAAGTCCTACAATTAATATTGTAAATAGAACTATATCTTTAGTTAAGACACCACCATATACTATAAGTGTTGGATTTCCTATTTTTTGTTTAGGCACTTTTTTAACTAACGGAGGGCAATTTTTTGTAAATACAGACACAGGTACAGTCGATGTTACAGCAAGGTCGTTGTTTATTAAAAGAGATTTTAAAGGGGATTTATAATGATAAGCGAAATTATAAAAATATTACAAAGTAACGACTTCTACGGAGCAGGTAATTATACGGAAATAGCCAAAGGGAAACACGAATATATCACAACTTACAAGGCGTTTAAAAGAAAGTTAAAAAGAACTATAAAAGCAAAGTAAATGTCTATTATAAAAGAAATAGAAATTAAAGTAAACCAAGCGCAAGCAATTGGAGATATAAATAAACTTTACAAAAAACTTACTGATGTAGATAAGGAAAATGAAAAGATTATTGATAGTGCCGAAGAGGTTGGAAAGACTTACGAAGAAACAAGCAAAGAAGCTGTAAAAGGTATTGACAAACAAAGTAAAGCAATGAAAGGCTTAACTTCTGTTAGTGGTGGTGTTAAAAAAGGGTTTAGTGCTATTGGTACTGCATTTAAAGCAATGGGTATAGGTTTACTTGTTGCTTTAGTTGCCAAACTTACACAAGTATTATCTGAAAATCAAAAGGTTGTAGATTTTGTTTCTACTGTTTCTACTGCTTTTTCTATTGTTATAAACGATTTAATAAATAAGTTTTCAGATATATTTTCTAAAATTTCAGAAGCGACAGGCGGTTTTGATGCACTTGGGAAAGTAGTAGGTGGTACTGTTAAGATTGCATTTAACGCTTTAAAAGCTACTGTATTAACTTTGCAGGCTGGGTTTACTTATTTAAAATTAGCTTATGAAAAAGTTTTTGGGGATGACAAAGGAGTATTAAAAGCACAGAAAGACCTTGACGAAATAGCTAAGAAGCTAAAAGACACCGCAGAAGATACAGCTAAACAAGGAAAGAAAGTTTTAAATAATGTAGGTGAAGCAGTTGGGGAGGTTGTTAATGGCGTTTCTATATTAGTTAAAGATGGTATTAAGGCTATTGGTGAAGTAGATGCTAAAGGAGCTTTTGCACAAGCCGAAGCAATCACAAGAAACAAAAAGAACTTTGAACTTTTAGCTTTACAACAAGCACGATTGCAATTACAATTTCAAAACGAAGCCGAACTACAAAGACAAATCAGAGATGACGTTTCTAAAAGTGTAGCAGAAAGAATTGCAGCTAATGATAAGTTAGGGGGAATTTTAGATAAACAATTTAAAGCTGAAAAGGCAACTATTCAAGCACGTATTGCAGGACTTCAAAATGAGCAAAACTTATTAGGATTTACGCAAGAACGCTACAATGAAATTTACCAACTTCAAACAGATTTAATTGATGTAGAAGAAAGGTTAAATGGTGCAAGGTCGGAACAATTGACAAACACAACAGGACTTTTACAAGAGCAAAAAGATTTATTGCAAAGTCAAGTAGATACAACAAATGAATTAGCAATTAAACAAAAAGAGTTTGATGCCGAACAACAAGAAACAGAACTTTTAAAACTTGAAAAACTAAAAGAAAAAATACTTTTAGAGCAACAAATTGCAAAAGACGAATTAGAAAGAAAAAAACTTTTATACGAAGAAAATACACAAAACAGAGTAGATGCTGAAAATGAATACCTATTAAAAAAACAAGAGATTGATAATGCAATAGTTGAAAACACAAAAGCAAAAGCAGCAGAAGAAAAAAGAATTGAACAAGAAACAGCAGACGCTAAATTAGAAATTCAAAATGCGCATTTAGATAATGTTTCAAGTGGAATAAGTTTATTAAAGGTTTTAGGAGAAAAAAGCAAAGGACTACAAAAAGCGGCTTTAATAGCTGAAAACGCAGCAGGAATTGCAAAGACAATTATCAATACAGTAGCGGCAAATGCAAAAGCCGTAGCAGCTTCTCCATTAACAGCAGGGCAACCATTTGTAGGTATTAATAGTGTTAGTGCTGGAATTGGTATTGCTTCAAGTATTGCTGCAACGGTTAAAGGCTTAAAAGAATTAGGTGGGGGTGGTGTATCGGGTGGAGGAAGTTTGCCAAGCGGTGGAGGTGCTGCTGCTCCAAGTTTTAATTTAGTACAAGGAACAGGAAGTAATCAAATAGCTGAAAGTTTAACAACTGAAAGACAACCTTTACAAGCGTATGTAGTTGCAAGTAATGTAACAAGCGCACAAGAGTTAGATAGAAACGCAATTAATGAAGCGAGTATAGGTTAATTAAAGTTAGTCTAAATAAAAATAATTAGTAATTTTTGTAACAAACAAGAAAAAAAATAGTTTAATAAATATATGAAAACGTACGAAGCAATATTTAACGAAGAAGTAAGTGGCGTTTACGCTGTTTCTTTAGTTGAAAGTCCTGCAATGGAGGGTTTATTTATAGCCCTTAATAAGCAAGAGGAAATTCAATTTAAAGAAGTAGATAAAGAGCAGCGTATATTAATGGGTTTAGTTTTAGAACCTAATAAACCAATTTACAGAAATCAAAACGGAGAAGAGTTCAATATTGTATTTTCAGAAGCTACTATAAAAGATTTATCATATAATTTCTTTAAACAAAACCACCAAAAGAATAGCACAATAGAACACGACACAGAACAAAAAATTGCAGGTGTTACTTTTGTTGAAAGTTGGATAGTTGAAGATAGTAAAAAAGATAAGTCTGCAAACTTTGGCTTTAATTATCCTAAAGGTAGTTGGCTTGCAACTATGAAAGTAGATAACGAAGAAATTTGGAACAACTATGTAAAAACAGGTAAGGTTCAAGGGTTTTCAATAGATGCAATGTTGTCTTTAAAAGAAGTAAATTTAAAAAGTGAAGTAAATATGTCAAATCAAATTGTAGAAGCTATACAGAAAGGTTTTGAAATGGCTTTTTCTAAAAAAGAAGAAGTTAAAGTAGAAATTAAAATGGGTAGCGTAAAAGCTAAAGATGGCTCGATTGATTTCGAGTTCGATGGCGAAGAGTTAGAGGTTGGTGCATCTATTTGGGTTATTATGCCAGATGGTGCGAAAATGCCTTTACCTGTTGGAGAACACGAAACAGACGACAACAGAATTGTAGTTGTTGCAGAAGAGGGTATTGTTGCAGAAGTTAAGGATGCAATGGTAGAAGAAGAAGCACCTGCGGAGGAAGTACCTGCTGCACCTGCTGAAATGAAAAACAACGATGCACAAGCAGAAGCTATTGCAAATGCTGTTAAATCGGTTTTAATTAAATATTCTGATGATATGGATATTAAATTTAACGAACTGAAAAAAGCAAACGAGGAATTAAACGCAAAGGTTTTAGAATTGTCGGCACAACCTGCAAGTAAACCAATTAAAGCAAAAGTTACTCAACCAGAGGGAACAAAATTAACATTAACACAAAGATTAAATAACAAATTGTAATTATGGCTACAACATTAAATGTAACAACAAACTTTGTAGGAGAAGTAGCAGGAGAGTATATCGCTGAAATGATTAAAGAAGCAAATACTATTTCTGAAAACTTGGTAACAGTTTTACCTAACGTGGTTTCTCCACAGTTTATTAGAAAAATCGAAACGGCGGCAGGCTTTGTTGACTATTCGTGTGGGTTTACTCCAGCAGGTTCTATTACTCTTTCTGAAAAAGAATTAGCACCTAAAAAAGTAAAATGGGATTCTGAACTTTGTAAAGAAGATTTCAGACAATTATGGACTGCTTCACAAATGGGCTTTTCAGCACATAACGATTCATTACCACAAACAGAACAAGCAGCTATTTTAGCAGATATGGGAACTCGTATTGCAAGAAAAGTTGATGTAGATATTTGGGAGGGCGATGGAGCAACAGGAAACTTTAACGGACTTATTCCAGCTTTATTATTAGATGCAGATGTTATTGATGTTGCTACTCCAATAGCTATTACATCTTCAAACGTAGAAGCAGAATTAGGTAAGTTTATTGATGCTATTCCAGACGAAGTAATTGGTTCAGCAGGTTTAGTTATGGGTGTTTCAACAAACGTAATTAGAGCAATCAAAAGAGCATACGGAACACAAGCAAGAGCAAACGGTACTTTCTTAAAGCCTTCTGAATTTGATTTTGAAGGGTATACTTTAACAGAAGTAAAAGGTTTAAATGCTAATACTATGGTTGCTTATGACAAAAACCAAGTATTTTTCGGAACAGGTTTAACAGCTGACTTTAACGAGATTAAAGTTAAAGATATGGACGAAACAGATTTATCAGGAACTGTAAGAATGAAAGTTGTATTTACTGGAGGTGTTCAATACGCTTACGGTGGTGAAATCGTTTTATACAGAGCATAATTAATAATCTAAAGGGCTATTAATTTAGCCCTTTTTTAAAACCTTATATATATGGCGTGTGATATTACAGCAGGTAGATTAAAGGTTTGCAAGGATGGCGTAGGAGGTTCTAAAAAAGCATTTATATTCAATTATATTGAGGATGCTTTTACCGTAGTCGCTGGAGTTGCAACCGCAATTAATCCATCACTAACACAAGTTTTCGAATTTGAATTAGAAGGAGATTCTAATACTTTCGGACAAAATAAAGTTTCAGATAGAAACACAGGCACATCAATTAATACGCAAACATTAACTTTAGTATTAAAGAAAATGGATGCTACTTCAAGTGCTGAAATGAATTTATTAACTGCTGGTTATCCTATGGCAGTAGTTCAAGATAGAAACGGTAACTATTTAGCTGTTGGTTTGGATGATGGTGTAGACTTTACAGTAGACGCTACAACAGGAGGCGCAAAAGCAGATTTAAACGGATATACTTTAACAGGTGTTGCAACAACTAAAGATATGTCACCGCATTTAGATACTGCAACTATATCAGCATTTTTAGCTTTAGTAGCTTAATTAGTTTAGTTATTTTTATTAAAAACCCTTTAGCGTTCTGTTAAAGGGTTTTTTATTATTAATCTTTGTAACAAAAACAAAATATTTTAGTTTTAATAGTATGAAAGTTGTAAATCCAGAAAACAGAAGTCATAGAATAGCTATAGTGAGCAGGTATAATCCAACAGGGATTATTAAGTTATATTTATACAATAAAGCTACTAAAGTAGAAAGCGAAATCTATATAACCTTATTAATAGGTGGTGGAAGTATAGCATACACTTATGATATTCTTGGCGGATATTTATATGTTAATTTTGATTTTGAATTTTCAGAATCGGATAAGTTTAGAATTAAAATTTTAGAAGAAAACAAAGTAATTTATAGAGGCAAACTAATTGCAATAACAAAAGAAACGCAAACGCAAAACTATTTAGCAGATAATAACGAATATTACTATGAGTAACGATATAAGATTAATAACTTTAAACAACTACGAAAGACCAAAGATATTAGAAAACAAGTCTAAAGGATGGGTTACTAATGGGCGTAATAATGAATTTTATCAATATTTAATTGATAGAAAAAACGGAAGCCCTACACATTCAACTATATTAAATTCATTTAATAACTTGGTTTATGGTAATGGGTTAAGCGTTAAGAATGTAGAAAGAAACTTATCAGATTTTACAAAGTTTAAAACTATTCTTTCAAACAAAGATTTAAGGCGTATAATTGCGGACTTTAATTTGTTTGGGGAGGCTTCAATGCAAATAGTTAGAACTAAAGGTGGTGACATTTCATCTGTTTATCATTTACCTAAAGAATTAGTTGTTCCAAGTATTGAAAATGAAGAGGGCGAAATTACAAGCTATTGGTTTTGCAAAGATTGGAGCAACACAAACAAAAACAAACCAGAAGAATTTCCTGCTTTTGGAACTTCAAAAGATGCGATAGAAATTTATTGCATCAAACCATATTCAGCAGGGAAAAACTATTTTAGCGACCCAGACTATATTAGCGGAATATCTTATGCAGTTGCAGAAGAAGAAATCTCTAACTTGTATATTAATTCTATTCGTAACGGTTTAAGTGCAGGATATATTATAAATGTTCCTTTTGGCGATAATTGGGATGATGAACAAAAAACAAGTTTTGAAAACAAGATTAAACAAAAATTAACAGGTAGTACAAATGCAAGTAATTTTGTATTATCTTTTAATGGTTCTGATGTTAAAATAGACGTAACGCCATTTCCTGTAAATGATAATATCCACAAACAATGGGAATATTTAACCGCTGAAAGTAGGCAACAATTATTAACTGCTCACGGTGTAGTAAGTCCAATGTTATTTGGAATTAAAGATAGTACAGGACTTGGTAACAATGCAGACGAATTAGACACCGCAGAAGCTCAATTAATGAAGCGTGTTATAGCACCTAAACAAAGATTCATTTTAGAGGCTTTAGACGATATATTAAACGCTTATAATATAAACTTAAATTTATATTTCATTCCTTTAACAGAACAAACGCAAACAACTGATGTAGCTATGAGTTCGCACGTTTGTTGTAGTGATGAAAAAAAAAACCTTGATACTTCGGTAGCTGATGAATTAATAAGTTTAGGCGAAGAAATAAGCGAAGATTGGGTACTTGTTGAAAGTGAAATTATAACAAGCGAAACTAATTTAGAGTTTGCAAGTACAGGAATAGCAAAGCCAAACGTAAAAAGCGAATTAGATGGAGAAAAATTTAAGTCTCGTTTGCGTTATGGTGGCGAATTAAGTTCTAATAGTAGAGAGTTTTGTCGTAAAATGGTAAACGCAAATAAATTATATCGTATTGAAGATATAAAAGCAATGAGTAACAAAGTAGTAAATGAGGGTTGGGGGCCTGATGGTGCTAATACATATGATATTTTAATGTATAAAGGTGGTGGTGCTTGTCGTCATTATTGGGTACGTGAAACATACGAGTTAAAAGCCGATGTAAATAACCCTTTAGCTAAACAAATAACACCAGCAGAAGCAAGAAAACAAGGCGAAATATTACCAAACTTAGACAAAAAAATCTATCAAAAGCCAAACGATATGCCTAACAACGGATTTTTAAATAAATAATTATGGAATACTTACTAATAAATCCAACAGACATAAGCAAAACTACTATATTAGGTGGTAATGTAGATATAGATAAATATAGATACTGTGTTTATAACTCTCAAATTATAGTTTTAGAGCCGTTGTTAGGTACTGAATTGTACAATAAGATACTAACAGAAGCAGAAAACAATACTTTGGCAGGGTTATATTTAGATTTATATACAAAATTTATTAAACCTATTTTAAAAAATGAAAGTTTAGCTGAATATTTAGAGGTTGCAAGTTATAGCGTTGCCAATGGTGGTATATTTAAACACGCGCCAGAAAGTAGTAATGTAGTTGAAAAAGAAGAAGCTCAATATTTAGCGCAAAAATATCATAATATTGCAGAAATGTATATTATAAGGTTTAACAAATGGATATGTAAAAACACTATTACTGAATATAAGACTTGGCAGGATGAAGTTAATGCGGTTAAAGATTTAAAAGTAACTGGTGGATGGTTTTTATAAACGATGGAAGAAATAGAATTTGCAAAGATAGTGTTGGAGGTATAAATAAAATATACTTATTCAAACACGTTAATTATTCACGTTCACAAATAACACTAAACAACAATATATTAACTTCTTATCCTGCTACTACTATTTACGAGTTTCAAGTAGATAACGAGCCAAGCGTTAGCCAAAAACAAAACGAACAATCTGGGGGTAAATTTTACGAATTAGATATTAGTTTAGATTTAGTAAGAGAAAGCGGTTATGTTTATCAAAGCTTTTTAAACTTTGACTTTAATATAATAATAAAAGACAGAAACGGCAACTTTAGATTTTTAGGTAATAGAAACGGTTTAACTTGTGAAACAGTTAATTATTCAGTAGGTAATGGTAAGAGTGATTTTAACGGGGTTAAATTATCTTTTACAGGACAAGAAGAAAAAGATGCGTGGTATATTAATAATTTAAGCGCAGCAGGATTCACTATTGATGGTGAAGATATAAACGAATATTTATTACAAGAAAACGGAGACTTTATATTACAAGAGGATGGGTTTAAAATTATACTATAAATGGCAAATAAAAAAATAACAGAATTAACAAGTGCAACCTTACCATTAGACAATACTGAATTAATACCTATTGTTCAAGGTGGGGAAACAAAAAAAGTTGTTGTTAGTGATTTAAAAAGCGACAAACAAGACACTTTAGTAAGCGGCACAAACATAAAAACAGTAAACGGTAATAGTTTATTGGGTAGTGGTGATTTAGTTGTAGGTGGTGGGTTTTCTATAATATCAACAATAGATAGTCCATCCGTAGTAGGAACATCAGCTAATACTATTTTAGTAGCTGATGTATTAATACCTGCAAACACCATTCAAGCTGGGGATAATGTTTATTTCAGTATGTCTGGTGAGAGAGTTGTTTCCGTAAGTGGTAATACTGGTTTTACTTTAGCTATTGCTCCAACAAGTGGAATAACAGACCCATCCGCAGGAGCTTTAACATATACTTACAAATTAGTATCTCTTGTTATGACTGCTACTAATAAGTATATGAACTCAGACCATATTTTAAAAATAAAAGGAACATCAAATACAGTTATTACGAATTATATTGATTTTTCAGATAAGACGCAAGGATTGATTAGAGTTTCAAGCAATAATATTGATTGGTCAGTAAATCAATATTTATACATATACGTAGGTAACGTACAAGCAACAACAGACACAAAAATAACAGGTTTTAGATTTGAACGTAAAAGAACTACATAATGAAAAAATTATATTATATATGGACTAATTCAGAAGATTTGCACCCTGCTTTTTTTGAGGATGGGGAGCAGCCTATTAACTCGCAATTAATAGAGCCTCCTTATATTCAAAAGCCTATTTTAGTAGATGGTGTTGTAGTTGAAAGTATTACACAAGCTGAGATAGACACTAATTTAATGAATAACGCTTTAAAAAACGAAGCAGAACTTTATAAAAAGAGACAGTTAGATGGTATTAATGCTTATGCAGAAATTAGTGCAGAATTTAGATTAGCTAAACTAAGTGGTGTATTGTCAGAAGAACAGCACGGGGTAATAGAGAGTGTTTTAATACCTGTTAGAAATGAAGTTTTAGCAGGGCAATGGATAAGTGCAAGAAATATTTTAGAAGAAATAGGCGTTTCAATTGGTGTTGAATTGTACGAAAGATTACACAATCAAATCACTAACTACATAAATGAAAATTACTAATGGGAGTAATTTTATTTATAATTGCGTATATTCTATTTCTGCCTTTGACTATCTTTAACGCTTTAAATGTTAGAAGTAAAGGCTATTTTTTAGAAACTGCTATTAATTTAGACAGGTTCGGAAATAGGGAGTTTAGATTTTCATTAAATAAGTACTTAATACACAAAGATAGTGCTAATAGGTTCGGAGATGTTCGAGAAACAATTTCAAGCGTATTAGGTAAAAACCAAAGAGGGCAAACTCTTACTAAATTAGGTAATGTCATTTGTAATATATTAGACTTTTTAGATAAAAATCATTGCCAAAAATCAATCAGAAATTATAATTAATATGATTACAAAAGAAAAAGCAGATGTATTTTTATCTAAGTGGGTAAGCAGAAAATTAACGGTTTTTATAGTAGCAAGTTTTGGTTTATTCTCTGGCAACGTAGAAAGTTCTGATTGGGTAATAATAGCAACTTCATATATATTAATTCAAGGCGTTACGGATGCAGTAGAAAGATTGTTTAAGGCGAAAAACAACGGATAATGATTGAATTTATAAAAGTAATTATCCCGTTACTTATTGCTTTTATTGGAATTTTAATACCTGCTATTAAATTATATTTAGATAACAAGAAGTTAAAAAACGAAAACAATAATCTAAACGAAAAGATAAAAGATTTAACTTTGTATTTAGAAATTGATTTACAAGTGTTTAATGACATTAAAGACATTGCGGAAAATATACTTTTTAAAACTAAAGCAGATAGATTTTTAATTCTTACAGCTACCAACGGAACAAATGAAATGAGGTTTGCAACTGCTGTATATGAACAACACAAAAAAACAAGTAAAGTAGTTTTATCTTTAGGTGCAACAGGAAAGTACGTTAAATTTGAATTTGATAGTTCTTACAAAAAAATGCTAAAAGATGCAGAAATTCAAGGTTTAATAGAATTGCAAACTGAAAAAATGAGTGATTGCGATTTAAAAAGCATATACGAAAACGAGGGCGTTAAATTTAGTGATGTTCATTTTTTAATGCGTGGTAAAATTGACGAATTAAACGACAGAATGTTTTATTGTTCGATTGCTACACACGAAAACGCACCATTTACAAAGACAGAAAAAATAAATATAAAGTCAAATATTGATAAGTTGAAATACATTTTAAAAAAAATAGATAACATTTAACATTTAATACATAAAAACTGAATGAGAGATATTAAATATATAGTAATTCATTGTACTGCTACTTCTCCAGACGCTAAGAAAGAAAGCATTTTAAATTATTGGAAAAATGTTTTAAAGTGGAAAAGTGTAGGCTATCATAAATTAATAGACAAGTTCGGAATTATACACGAGTTGGCAAATTATGAACAAATAACAAACGGAGTAAAAGGGTATAATTCTAACTCAATTCATTTTAGTTATATTGGCGGTATAGACGAAAAAGGAAAGCCAAAAGACACAAGAACACCAAAACAAAAAGAAAGTCTTTTATATCTTATTCAAAACGCAAAAAAATTATATCCTAATGCAATTGTTCAAGGGCATAGAGATTTTGGTTCAAAAAAAGCGTGTCCGAGTTTTGACGTAAAAAAATGGTTAAAAGAATATAAGAATATGTAAACAAATTTGTTTATCTTTATAACTTTAGTATTAAGTTATGGAAAATTACGAAGAATATTACTTAGAGTTAATAAACCCAAGAAACATAATAACTCACTTTAAAAGTGATGAGGAATTTAGAATCTGGTGCGAGTCTGGAGATTATGACTCTTTAAAATGTACCCTTGAAGCATTTATAAAAGAAGAACTTTATGAGTATTGCTGCATAATACGAGATACAATAAACGATTTACAAATTAAGAAGCTACTAAGAAATTAGTAGTTTTTTTTTATTTAAGTGTTATTATTAAATATATTTAACTATATTTGTTTTATATATAATTATAAATATAACATTATGAAGAAAAACGGGAGACCAAACAAATTTAAAGTTGAGAGTATTACTAAAGTTTATGTAGTACCTTTAAAAGTAGTAGAAGATTTAGATAAATTCTATTTAAAGAAAACTAAAAAATACTTAAACAAGTAAATATGAAAAAAACAATAACAATTTTAACGGCTGTTTTATTAGCTGCTTTACTAACTTCTTGCGGTTCTCGTAAAGTAAATAAGCAACAACTTGAAACGAAAACAGAAACGAAAACAGAAGTAACTGAAAGTATTAAAAGTATTGATAGTTCGAGAGTAGAAACGAATGAAAATTACTCTAATAAAATAAGTTCAGAGTTATTTATTAAAGATTTTACCTTTGAGCCAATAGATAATACAAAGCCTTATTTCGTAGGTGGCAAAGAATTTAACAACGTAAAAGTAGTTAATAAAGAAAGCAATATTAGAGTTACGCAAGAAATAGACTTTTTACGCAATCAAACAGACCAACGCTTTATTGAAAGTGAAATTGAAACAAAGACTATCAGTATAGAATTAAAAGAGCTTAAACAGAGTTTAAAAGCGTCAGAGAGAAAGGCGAGTGTTACGGCTTTAATTATGTGGGTTTGTGTTTTGTTACTTCTTTTAATTATTGCTTATATTATTTACAAATATCAGGTTATACCTTTAAAAACTATTAAAAATTTAAACATATAACTTTAAAAACTATGAAAAAATCAAAATGGAGTAAATTTGACACTCAAATTATTGAGTTAATACAAATTATAGATAGTCCGACTGAAATAGCTAAAACACTACTTAAAAGCGAAAGTAAAGATACCTATAAAGTTGATTTATTAAGAACTTATGTAAGTAGATTAAAAGCAAGTAATATAGGTATTTTAAACGCTTGTAAAAATGTAGGGGTTTCAGCAGAAAGTGCGCCTATGTTATGGCTAAAGAATAAAAGCGAAAGTGTAAGAGTTACAAACCCACTTTATAAAGCACCAGAACAAGCTAATTTTGAAGATTTAAGCAAAAAGTTAATTAAGGATTTAAAAAAATATAGTCCAAGTTTTCCAAAGTTAGAACGAATTAAAAATACTGATAGTTATTTATTAGTAGTTGACCCAGCAGATATACATATCGGTAAACTTGCAAGTGCTTTTGAATGTGGGGAAACTTATAATAATCAAATAGCGGTTAAAAGGGTTTTAGATGGTGTAAAAGGCTTATTAGATAAGGCTAAAGGATTTAATATAGATAAGATTTTATTTATAGGTGGTAATGATATTTTACATATTGATAACCCTAAACGTACTACAACAAGCGGAACACCACAAGATACAGATGGAATGTGGCACACTAATTTTTTAATTGCTAAACAATTATATGTTGACGTTTTAGAAATTCTTTTAAGCGTTGCAGATGTTCATTTTGATTTTAACCCAAGTAACCACGATTATACAAACGGTTTCTTTTTGGCTCAAGTAATAGAGGTTTATTTTAAGAATTGCGACAATATAACTTTCAATACTTCAATAGCACACCGTAAAGGCTTTAAATATTACAATAATTTTATTGGAACTACTCACGGAGATGGTGCAAAGATTGATTTACTACCTGCTTTGTTTACTCAAGAGAATGTAAAAATATGGAGTGAAACAAAGCATCGTTATATTTATACACATCACGTACACCATAAAACAAGTAAAGATTATATTGGAGTAACTATTGAGAGTTTAAGAAGTCCAAGCGGTACGGATAGCTGGCATCATCGTAATGGGTACGAACACGCACCGAAAGCGGTAGAGGGTTTTATTCATTCAAAAGAAAACGGACAAATAGCAAGATTAACTCATATATTTTAAACTTACTAACCCACTTTAAACGGTGGGTTTTTTAGTAAACCGCTTTTAATTACCGTTATTACACGCATTTAAGGCTGTTTT
>ENA-OSIY01000930-OSIY01000930.1-marine-metagenome-genome-assembly--contig:-NODE-930-length-15969-cov-5.254468_pt1 | contig 15969 bp, 17 predicted proteins | sample MGYA00237884_ERZ534233 | MGnify/ENA primary metagenome ERZ534233 (study PRJEB26412, sample SAMN06343840) | marine metagenome | isolation source: estuarine water | place: USA: Columbia River Estuary... | reverse complement strand
TAGTAATAGTAATGCTATTACCGACTTTTTTGTATGTCAGGGTCTTATTCATCTTTTATCTAGGGTTAGTATACCTTGATCTGGTTAAATTGTACACTCTTATTTATAACTATGGGCTCCTAGAGCAGCTCGAGCTGCTCCTAGAGCAATGTTATTGATTGGCTATACGCTACCTACGACACCGGGTCTAAATCGTTTAATGCCGGCATTATGGCCAAACTGAGGTTTTTGCTGATCTGTAGCGGGGCCCTTATTATTGCTGCCACCGCTATTACCCTCTGAGCTTAGTAAAGTCTGAGCAGAATCCTCTACATCGTATAATCTCATCTTAGCTCTGTCCACTCCAATAATAAATCTCCGGTGCCTGGACATGTCAGAATACCGATTCTTTAATTGCTTAACCATCATCTGATTAAGATTATCCAGTTGCTCAGTGGCGATCAGGGCCACCATAAAGTCAGCCGTAGCAGGTAAACCGAAACTTTCGGACGTATCGGTCAGCTCAATATCGCTCGAGCTTGATCCAGTGCGATTAACCTGAGTAGCACTCCAGATTGGAACATTAAACTCAACAGCCAAGCCGCGAATCTCCTCGGCTATGGCCTTGATAAATGAGTAGCTGTTAATTGATCCACCCAGACCCTTCATTCTAGAGCTGGCACAGATATTCAGGTAATCAATAAAAATAACCTCCGGTATGATATTACGTTTTAGCTTTAACTCCTGCAGCAAGGCTCTGAAATGTCCAGTATGAGCCGAGGCAGTGGGATATTCCTTGATGATTAACTTTCCTCTGGTCCGCTCAGAGATTCGTTTAATCTTTGATCTGAAAGAATCCTGGCTTAGGGTGGCTAATTGATCCAGAGATACATCAAATAGATTAGCATCAATACGCTCAGCGATTCGTTCCTCGGCCATTTCCATTGTGATATACAATACATTACGACCCTGAGATAACATTGCCGCGGCCATATGACACATAACCAGCGATTTACCCACACCTGTAGAGGCCATGATTATATTCAGGGTCTTACGTGGCACACCATTATTAGTAATCGTATTAAACATCTGCAGGTCGAATGGGATCTTATCCTCAGTGGTATGATAAAAGTCATAGCGTTTATCTGAGCTATCAATATAGTCATGACCAACATTCGTATCAAAGCTAACCGATAAAGCCTTACTCAATATTTCAGGTATTGCACCCGGAGACAGGAGGCCTTTCTTTTTACCATCAATAATGTTAATCGACTCCATGATAGCCAGATAGAGTGCTCGTTCTTTACACCACTTCTCGGTTACATCAAGCAGCCAGGCCTCCTCAGTATTAGTTGGGTTCCTGGTATTGGCTATTACCTGAATCAGTTCATTAGCCTCCACCCGGTGAGTATCATTAACCGTTTGCTGAAGTTCTATCTGGAGGCAGGTACTATCAGGCAATTTGTTATATTTACTAATGAAGTCCAGGATCAATGAGTAGACTAACTTAGTCGCACCTAAAAAGTATTCAGGTTTGATGTGAGGTAATACCTTACGGCAAAACCCTTCACGCTGTACCACACTTCTCAGAATAGTCAGTTCAAGATTATTTGAGGCGGTATCAACCGTGGAAGCTGGCACTGATATATCATCGTTAGTCATTCTTATTTGGCAGGGTAAAACTATCAGCAACCGCGGCCGTGGTCTGAGAATCAATATCTTTCTGAATTCCATCTCCCAGAATATATTCCAGAGCTTTAGCTATATAATCCTTAAATTCTGAATTGGCATTTAATCCAGGTATTGTCATAGTCTTATCAGTGGCAATCGGAAGAATCTCCTCAATCTTGTAATCAAACGATACTGTCAGATCATCCCGAAATTTTACTATGCCATAGGTGTATATAACCCCAGTGTATTTACCGGTCAACAGCTGGATCGAATAAAAATCACTAGAGGCTTTCTCGACAAACTTATAATCTACTCGGTTTTTCATAATTATTCAGTCTCTTCTACCGGAATACTGGGCGTAAGCATTGCTTTATGGCCAACTGAAAATCTATTCTCAATATACTGCTTAAAGTTGGTATTCTTATACAATGCCTGCCAGAACTCAGGATCGTTAGTAGCCTCGGCTCGAAGTTTGCCGGATAATTCTTTCTTGCTAATAGGATCAATGGCTGTATACCACCCCTGTGAAGGTTTAATAACATATCCGCCCTCAAGTGCTACATCCAGAAGACCTGAGGATCTTTCTATTCCTCCCTCCCAGGAGACTGTGATTGCAATTTTACTCTTTTCTCGGACGAATCGACTCTTCTCGATGTTGATGATAAATCGATACCCAGTTAGTTCGTCACCATCTTTATCCTGCTGCCGGCCGATAATCCAGATGGTATCAGCTGAATAGTATAAGCCCGTCCCGCCACTTACCACTGGCTTAGAGAACATTTCCTGGGTCATATAAATATGATTTACGGCCAGAAGAGGAATGTCCTTAAGCGTTAAGAGGGGAGTTACCATACGGAACAAACCTTTTAACGCTTTTGCTCTGGTCATATCTGCCACGCTCTTCTCGTTAATGGCATCATCTAATTCTTTCTTAGAGGCCAAGTTACCCAGAGAGTCAATCATAATAATAACTTTATCCCCGCGATTGATATTATTTAGCTGAGTAATTAAATCAAATTTTAGCTCCTCAATATTAGTAATTGGGTTATGAAGTACCCGGGTTGGATCAATCCCAAAGCTAGAGAAGTATGCTTTAGGCGAGCCGAACTCCGAATCATAGAACAGCATAATTGCATCCTTGTACTTCTTCAGATACGCAGAGGCGATCAGCAACCCAAAGCTGGTCTTAAAGTTTTTAGACTGACCTGCCAGAACTGTAAATCCAGAGCTCAGACCACCATCTATGCTTCCAGACAGGGCCACGTTAATCATTGGGACCTCGGTGCTTGTAAATATCTTATCCTCGAATAATTTCGAATCAGACATGATATCGCAGTTCTCAAGTTTAGATGCAGCCTTAAGCCGATCCAGTAATGATAATGTTTCGGCCTGCTGAGGCTTAGCTTGTTTGGTTTCTTTAGTAATGGATGTTGTCGTCATATTGGCCATAGTTTGTAAATTATATCCTGGATTCAGCTAATTGTACACTTTAAAGTGAGGTTAAACTGTAAAGAAGTTCTCGAGCGTATTATTTTTATAGTCTATAGAGTTATCTATAGCTGGTAGCGGCTGCGGCGCTAGGTCGATCTTCGGCCGCCAGTGGGGATAGAATTCCCGGGAAAGATGAATTGACTGAGGCTTTTCCATATATGCAAAATCAAGCTCACCCTTCGAATTCAGAAGATATTTTGTCCACTCAATAAACTTTACGCGGGCCACTGAGTTTTTAACAGTTTCATTAAAGGCATGTCTAACGGCATTTCGATCTTCCCAGCTTCCCCAGAATGGTCGACCTTTATAGTACCCAGTCCCGGGAAGTTTACGAGATTCATGTTCCAGGGGCAGAAGTTCATATATTGATATATCTTTAATAGGTAAAGCCTCAGCAGCCATAACATATCTCTGGGCCAGAAGAATAGCATTCTGAATTGAATCACCCTCGATTCTGCAAAGATGATGACGTACATCAATATTGCCAAAATAACATTCCAGTGATTGTACATTATCCAGGGGGCATACCTCGGTTATAAAAGTTTCTAGACCGGTATTCAACGCCCCGTTTAATGTCTTGAATGGGACTGAGTTAATTGTCCAGCCAGGGCGATACATGCAAATTGAGTGAGAATCGCCGATCACAAGTTTGTCTGTTATATTAGGGAACTTTACAGTGGGAGCATGCACATGCATTTGCCTAAGATTCTCCATATCCACCTCGAGCCATTCGGGCTGAATCTCTTTATTGGTTTCCTTTGCCTTTAGTATACGCTTGCTGAGCATGTCATGGTAGGGAGGGAAATCACATCCCAGGGAAATGACTTGTCCTTTGAACTGAGAGAATGCCCGGATATTAGCAACGTTCGCATAGCTTTGTAAACCTCCGAAAAGATTCAAGGAACCGAACCAATCATTGCCGTGATAAACATAGAGCGTTTTGTATCGATTATAGCCCCGAATCTTGCCGCCAAAATTAATGTCAAGATCTACCCCGAGTTCACGAATCATATCGGCATAAATGACGCCCTGAGATGACCGATGCGAGGCGGGCCGGTCCGATATCGAATTGAATGGGCAACTAAGTAGCGCTTTCATGTAACTACTCTATCTTAAATTAGGGTGAATGTAAATCATTGTTTCTTATAATTTTCGAAACGCCGATATCCCTTTCCATCCAGAATAACTTTACCTTCTGGATGTTTGGCTAGATTGAAATCTTCCGGAAAAATCCAGTTATAGGGAATGCGTTTCGTCGGAGATTTAACTGCATGTGTGATAGCTATGTGTTTTTGGAAAAAACAACTCTTATCCTCGATATTCAGCATTCTCTGTGATGTCATTGGGTTACGCGTATCATCACAGAGAATTTTCATCTCCTCGAGCCAGAGCTTGCACATATCATTCTCTGCAATAAATTGACCATCCTCATCGATCGAATACTTTGTTTTGCCATTCACATTCTTTCCGCCAAAGATCTGATGCAAGCCGTCGAAGTGGCCAGTGCCACCATAAAGAACACTCTCGGGATCGACAAGATTCGGAAATGACATGGCAAGATAGCGTGCAGCATTCTTACAGGGATAAAGCGGGGAACGAAATGCTTGCTCTTGCTTAAAATGCTTCTCCAACAATTTGGCAAATTCCATCATGGTATATGGACGCTGACGATTTTCAAGGTGATGAGCCATGGCCTCAGCGGCTTTTAGCGGTCCAGTTAATAACCAATCTTTAACGTTCGTGTTCAGTGGATAATAGATCTGAAAAAGGTCGCTTCGGGCATGACGATCATTAACAAACTTCTCACGAGTAGATTCAATGCCGTTCTCTATCAGATGCGTCAGAGTTCCCCAGTGTTCATTGGTAAACGAGAAGACAAGTGTATACCAGAGAATATCCTTTAGACTAGTCATGCTGCGCATCAGGTCACAGAAGGGATGCTCATGCCAATGTAGCCTATGGGAGAAGATCTGATAATCCTCGGCCAGTAACTTATCCTCACGTCTGTCGAATGCCTGGCAGAATTCAAAGAACTTCTCGAGTCTCTGATCCAATGTCCAGTTTCGCATCCAGCTATCTAAAGGTTTTTTGCCATTCCTGAGCGGGACAGTAAGATCTGTACCTTCATAGGTGATGTTGGTGTATTTCACCCCGCCATCAATGAAAGCTTCAAGTGTATTATTGTGCATTATTCTTTTTCCAGTCTCGGTATGAAATGGTATTGTCTATGATTGAATAGTCCTGAAGTATAGGATCGGTGCCAACATTCCACATCACCCGCCGCTTCTTTCCATCCCTGGGAATATATTTCCAGACCTTCGCGTCATACGTGGCCACTGTTGGGAATGGCGGTAGATTTTCTTTATTCTCTGAAATTGAAAAGTCAAGAGGCTCTGAAATAACCTGGGCTCTTCCGAGTTCACCTGCCTTCAGGTTACGAGCCACGGCAATGCAGGTAAATTGAGCATTCGGCCAGGCAATTTGTAGGGCGCGAGCTAGCACACCCGTGGATATTGCAACGTAGACTTCATCTGGCTCCGGAATCTGGGATGCTGCCTGAATAATTGCTGCCGTGCTAAGTTCATGCTTTAATCCAAGTGGAACAAAATATGCACCATGCTCTCTGGCCCACCGCTGAGCATATAGGTTCAGATTGGGCATGGCGGCAATTCTTTCGAAAATTGCTCTGGCGCCACGCTCAATACAGCAGGCCTGATGCAGTGAAATTTTGCCAGAGGACGGCATAAATAACACAACCTCTTTATTATACTCTTTAGCCACTGAGCAGAGTGACACTCCGGCCAGACCGACACGAGGCTGACAATAAACAATGGTTTTATTTTGAATCTTCGAGGCCAGTAAATCAACTGCTCGAGCCTTTGTTCCAACAATAAAGTCATCCCGCACAACAGAAACCCCATCATGTTCTATGACTTGCGGGGGCGGGTGAAGAGGAGTCCAACCCTCGGTCAAGGAAAGATAATAATCTTTAGCCGCAGCTAAGGATACAAGCCCGGCATCTTTATTAAATCCATCTAAAACGTGCGTATTATGTGGCATAGGTTATTTCGTAAAATTCTCTGAGACATCAATCCAATCCTTATAATCGGCATGCGATTTGACTAATTTAATATACTGCCGCGGAGTAAGATTATTTGCGCGGATCACTTCATCCTGGTAGAATGATTCATTCTTATTATTAAAAGTCTTGACTAATCCTAGATCAAGCATTGCCTTTTGCCGACCGTAAGGGTGAATTATCCTGGAACTGTTCCAGACTTTATCACGATCAATTGAGGCATATGCCCCGCCCAGACGAACATAGTTTGTGGCATATCGAATGTAATCACAGCAAACATCCTCAACATCGTACGGCACACCGCCGGTATCCTGACAAGCCATTTCAATAACCGTATCCAAGAACTGATCTGAATTCATCTTCTTATCAGATTTGCCCAGGTATGATATACACTGGCGAGCATTGGATCCGTAAAAGAACATTGAGTTGCGATTCACAAGCGCAGGATACCAATCGGCAATATCAGCAATAATAGCAGCATACTGAAAATGGTATTGCCTCAGGCTGTTTTTCGTATTCCACTCTAACATGAATTTGCCAATATCACGAAGATCTGATTTACCCCTTTCAACTAGCCAGGTGGCCAGCTCTCTGGCCAATCTCGGAGCATATTCAGAGAGATAATAATCACCGCCGCGTTTATAGTTTGACGGCGGTTTAGGAAACGCCGGGAATTGATATCCCACTGAGGTGTAGAATGTATTTGACTCATGCTTTACCAGCAGAACCATATCCTCAATTGTTCTGGCGCGATGCAATTTGAATAGCAGAGTGTTATAATATCCAGAGGGTTTCTGGGCATAATTTATGCCAGAACCACATACACGGTGTAGAATAAAAACATAAAGCCACTCAGCCAGGCCAAAGTCATTATGCTTATCAGTCCAGTCATGGGCGATCTGATCACGGAATGAATTAATCTGACCAGCCTCCATCTTTCTCCAGTACGGATGCAACTTTGCCCATCCGTAAAAACAATCATTAACAATCTGAGAAAAGCCGGCATACTTACGCTCAACAACATCGTACAGTTCAACATGCTCCATCAATCCATCCTGCATATCCGAGTCGATATGCTTTAGCATTCCATAGGGGGCATTTACGGAGATATTACACCTCTGCTGTTGCTCTTTTGCCAGACTATAGTATCTTAAAAACTCTACATAATATGGAGACCAGGTCTTCGAAATTATCATAGTTGTATATAATCGTATCTAACGCCGCATTCAGTTAACATATCCGCAGCAAATTTACTCGAAGCGATCCAGCGTTCCGGAATATCCTGAACCGGGGAGATGATCCGGCAAATACCAGCCTGAATAATGCCCTTGGCACATTCACTGCAGACCGGTAAACCCCAGACATAAAGCTCAGCCTCGCACAGAGATATACCATTATAGGCAGCGTTGTAAATAGCATTCATCTCACCGTGCACAACATACTTTGTTTTAATCTCTCGATCCAGATATTTAGCCGGATCATCTGTCATGTTCCTGGGAAATCCGTTATAGCCTGTGGCTAATACTCGACGATTCTTTACCGCCACAACGCCGATTTTGATTGATGGATCCTTTGACCAGAGTGAAATACCTCTGGCCATTTCCAGGAAGTTATTATCCCACTTATCGATTCTATTCATTAGGAATTAATAATCAGGGGGAAGTGCCGCTCATACATGTGCAAGCTTCCGGCACTCCAGTGTATATCGCCAGATTTGACCGTAGAATTAGTGGCGTTGTTATAATCAGTCACAAGTTTATTCAGCACAAATAATTGCCAGGCATAGTCATTACGGTAACCATATACAATGTCATTGCTCCTCATCTGAACAATGCAATGCATCTGATTCTTTCTGATTAGATACTGCACGGCATTGGTGCAGATAAAATCTGACATCCCATCAATATTATAATCAGTGTGCATTGTTGGTCTGGTGTATATCATAACGGCACGCCTAGAATCTTTATTATCGACCAGTGATTTTAGGGCATTAACATACTGTGATCCATTCTCCGGAGCCCAGATACACCATCCATAATTTGAGTTAATCTTACCAGTGCGACTGGCAATCATCTCCCAGATTTTTGGTACTTTACCCGGAATATCTTTAACATAACAGGATTGCGATACGTACCATTGAAGCTCGCGCTTGACATATTCATCATTAACTTTACCATAGATGAATGACTCATCCGCCAGAAAGGTTACTCCTACTAATTCCAGAAGTTTAACTCCGCTCTTATCGGTAACATAATCCTCGGCCTTTAGAAGTTCGGCAAACCGGGTCCGAATCTCAGAGATTGCTAATATCATAATGTTAAAGATTAACCGTGGGTTACGTGAGTGCAACAATTAGGATTGGGGCACTTGTAAGGATTATTGCCACAGGCCAGCTTAATGATCGGACGATTCAGAAAGTCTCGATCCTCGGATTGCCCATTCATCTTGCCCCGGGAATAACTTACCAGAAACGAACCGTAGTTAATCAGATCCTTGGCAGAATCTTCGATCGATTCATAATTTGGCATATAGGCTGTATCATTCTCCATGGCAGCAACTACGCTGCGCAGTCGCAAAACTTTAGCATTGAGAATATCGATTATCGAGGCAATACCTCGAGGATAATAATCGGCCTGTTTGATTACTGAGTGTGGATTTTGATAATCATTGCCCTTTTTAACTTGCAGGGTGCAGCATTCGTCTAAGACTTTAATTGACTCGGGGATATCATTTATCATAGGTAATACTATATCATTGAATTGTTTGACTGTACATAACAAAATTCACTTATTTTTCAGCATCTAGACAGACACCTGACCAGTAATCACTGATTCTGATTTATTATTCTGGGGAGGAAGTGGAGCAATTGCAGTCGCAGCTGCTACCGCAGGAGGAGTTGTAGTCGATCGTAATGGTATTAGCACTATCATATGTCATCGTCGCTAATGTAGGTATCGCGGATTCTGAATCCTGCTTAAGCCTAAGATTATACGTATTGCTATCGTCAGATGCAAATTCAAAATTAAATTGTTCAGGAGGGGTATTCATATTAGTATATTATTGGTGTTAACATTGGTTCGTTTTTCAGTGCTAGACTGTTTAAGTTCTTCCAGGGAACGAAATCGTATTGCCGAGAATCCCATCTCTATACCATGATTATTGCATGGATTATAAACTCCTATAATAAGTAAGGATGGTTCATGTTTGCGGAACATATCCATTATTAAAACATCGGCATTAACTCCGGCTCTAACATCTCGAATAACATATACTTTATCCTGAATAGGCAGCTGCTTATACAATTCCAATATCGAGTCTGGAAATTTAGCATCGACGCAAACAACCTTTTCTCCGGTGGTAAACATAATTTTTTAGTCTTCCTCAGTATCGTCCTCGTTTTGCTTATTCTTTTTCTTATCAAGATTTAATTTAATTGCGGCTATGGCCGCGGCCATGGCTGCCTGAGCTCGAGCCGCGGCCATTGCTGCAGCTGCACCTAGCGCTGCAGCCCTGAGTAATTCTTCGTTGCTTTTACGACCTTGCTCAGTTATAGAATATAGCCCCTGCCCATTTTTATCATAGCCGACAAGTTCAATATCTCCAGAATCAATTATTTCCTGGAGTAATTGAGATGTTTCATCCTCCTCTTGCTCACGCATCTGATCGTAAAGAGCTTCTTCTTCTTGTTGTTTATTGTTAGTATTAAAGTCAGGAAATTCATTTTGCATCTGCTCTAGAAGTTCCTCATCGCTTAAATGAACCTCCGTCTTTCCATCGAAAACGTCCGAGACAAAGTCAGCTTTACTCGAGCAAAAATTCAGTAACTGATCGATCGATCCCGTAAAATGAGAGGTGAATATCTTATTATTATCGCTGTTATCGTGTTTCATATGTGTTACCTGTTTACCTTAATTATCTTCGAAGAACATAGGATATTGCTCTGGCAGCTTCTTCATTTAATGCGCGATCTTTATACCATCCACCAGTATCAGAATCAATTTCCTGACAAAGTTTACATATCTCAGCTGCGGAGATTGGATAACCTGACTTAATCGCGTTGTGTGCTATTGATACCATAATTGAATACATTTTGCTATACCATCCTGTGCTGCTAATTAAACGATATTCCTGAATCAATTTCCGATTAACAAACTTGCAATTCTTGTATGAGTGCCATTCATATTTATTATTTACCAGATTTGACTTTCTGTACTCCTCCATCATCTGCTGCATTCTTTCAGGTAACTTAGTCAGAAGATTGTTTGTTGCGGCAGAATTATCTATATAATTGTGCTTTTCCATCAACTCGAACGGATTTAGGCAAGTATTGGACTCGCTATTACTGAAAATGAAGTTATTAGCTGCAGGATATTGAGCCGGAACATAATACATTCGGCTCAGGTCTTTGGTCTGCGGATCAGCCAGAGCATTAAACTCTTTATTCAGGGCAAACCAAAAGTGTTTAATCTTATCGGCCAATACAGGTGCTGATAGAGGCAATACTATGCGAAACTTAGGATGTTCTACGGTTGAGGAGGCCGAGGAGTAACATACAAACTTATGCCCTCGGAACAGATCAACCGCCTGCTTAAACCCGCCGACCGGATAATTATCCACGTCTATTGCACACCAACCGGCCCAGGAAATAACATTCTTATTAGCTCTGGTACTATCTGGGTTAAATAGCGCGGGAGTAATCAGAGGAGATGATAACTCAAGTGCGGCAAAATCATCCCCCCTTTTAGGTTTATATCCTGGCATTGCACTTAAATTATACAACAATTGTTCCAGATCAGACCAGGAATTCAGCAACATTGTTCTATGAGTTTTATTATCATAGATCGTTCTGAATATAGTTAAACCAAGTTTCAATGTTTAAGCCTCAGGTGGAATGAGAAGTACAGGCAAACAACCAACATTATCCACGTGCGTTGGAGCGATCCAACCCTCAGGCTTAATAAGATCGGGAAATCCAAATGGATTTGGCCGAGTCGCTTTAACTCCGGGCGTCTTATTCATATTAGCGGCCAGAACTCTGTCCCAGGCAACATTTGCATCTACCTCAAAAAGATCCAGGGTGCCAATTGCGACCACGCAAATATCAATCAGTGCATCCACTGTATCATCTGGCGAATTAAAAGCCTCACTTAGCTCAGTTAGTTCTTCATTGATGAACTTGATTCGAAAATTCAGGAAATTCTCCAGTTGTTTTTTGCTAAGGTTTTTAATCAGATCCTTAGATTTGTAATGCTGATGCATTAACTCAATATCTTTAACCCAGTTTGTGCTCATAGTTGATTTAGTGGTGCATTTATTGCGTATAGACTATAACCTGAATTTGACGAATTGTAAATGACATTTTTCAGAGGAATGCTTCTAAGCTTCCACGATCCTCAGTTTGCCAGCCAATTGAATCCAGGATAATCTTCAGAGGCTCTAAAAACGACTTCTCAAACTGCAAGTCGTAATCAATGTAACGATGTAAACCAAGCTCTGCAGGTAATCGATCCGGGAATGATATAACATTCTCGCGAATCTGATTCGGAATTTTAAGATAAACAAATTTAATCTTGTCACCATTCCGAATCAGAGTGTTCCTTTTATCCAGACCTAATAACTTCAGGTGATGATTATAGAGCAGTGATCCTCTGACATGGATTGGCGTACCTTTCTGGTAGATAAACTCCTTGGATCGGTAACCGGTAATGTTTGATATTCCTCTAGGGAAAGCCACTTCCTCCGGTAATAGTTTAATAAAGGTCTGGCGAAATAACTCAATCTCAGTCTGGGTCTTAGCCTTATCGCCGGTCAGAATAACCTCAAACATTCTCTTGAACTCTCCACGACATACGCCGGGAGTCGAGCTCTTTACTGCCTCGATTCCCATGATCTTAATTTTTGGCTTAGCGTATCTGACACCTTCATTATCATGCACGTGCAGAATATACCTTTTCTTGGCGACCCAGATTCCTCTAGAGGCAATGGCCTCTCTCTTCATGACCATTCGATTAGTGTAAGCATTAGTTAATACAGCTAGCTTATCATACGCCTTATTAAACTCCGGCTCTAGACCAGTGGAGGCAATTTCAGAGAGGAATTTAATTGGGTCCAGTGGATTAAACTTCTTTATCACATCACCCAGACCAATGTAAATCGAATCAGTATCTGAGGCAATGATCCGATCCCTGGGGGTATCAGTACCCTTCAGAAGTTTGCCATTAATCCAATCATTAGTTACAGTCTCAGCCATTCGAATAACCAACTGACCCGATAATGTAATACCCTCGGCGATGCGCAGATTAAAGTACCTGAAGTATTGGTTACCCATGGCACCGTATAATGAATTGAGCAGAATCTTTACGGCCAGCTGCATTGTCTCGAGACGGGCAATCTGTACCTCGAGCTGATGAATAGCACCATGATCATGCTTATCAGCTTTCTCCAGGGCTTTCTTATGCACAAGCATCTTTTTCTTAACAGCCACACGCCGATCATAAAGCTCCTCGATAATCTCCGGAATAATTCCCTTCCTATCCCGGCGAAAACATGCGCCATTGGCTGATACCGCCAGATTCGAATCAGGAACATCCACCCGGTTAGTAGCCAGGATTGAATCAGGAGTTAAACCCGGAACTGAGATTCGATTAACATAGGTTTCCGGAGACATATTGTACTGCACAATCAAATTTGGGTAAAGTGAGTTTAAGTCAAAGCTCATTACCCACTCATGCATTCCAATCTGCGGTTCTTTAACGTAGCCGCCAGGATAATCAGACTTGATTGCTGAACTCATCGCGGGAATAGCAATGTTCTTCTTGGCCAATCTTCGAAATATAATTGAGTCCCAGATTGCCGTGGTGCCCAGAGTGTCAGAATAATTAACACCGCCCAGGTAGGCCATGGTCATGACCAGGGTGATTAGCCCAAGCTTCTCCTCCAGACGATCAACCAGAGCTACATCGGTTATACAATAATCTAAAAACCGTTGATAATCTTCCTTCTCCAGATTAGTAAGCGAACCTACGTCAGAGTAATCAATCTTAGTCTCACCAAGTACCACTGAGGCAATATAACCTAACTTATAGCTTTCCTGATTGCCATAGGTATATGCAAACTTCTTAAACAAATCCAGATAATCTAATTGCTGTATGCCGGATAACTCATAAACAATCTGGGTCTTACCTTTCCAGGTCGACTCTTTCTGATCAACCTGAAGCCACGGGGATAGCTTTTTGGCCATGGTATCTCCAAGTATCCTGGAGATTCGATTAACCAGGTATGGAATATCATATGCACGTATATTCCAGCCGGTCACAATGTCAGGAGTATTCGCTGGATCTGACCACCACGTGATAAATGCCACTAGCATCTCCTCCTCTGATCGGTACTGATGATACTGAATATCGTATCTTTTAACAATAGACTTATCCTTGTCATAGGGCTTCATTCCCCAGATATTACAGCTCGGTCGATTATTCTTTCCAACTAAGAATGAGGCACCGCTCTTAACGGCGATCGCAGTAATTTCATTCTCGGCCTGAGAGGCCTCTGAATAACCAGTAATCTCGTTATGAGCAGTCTCGATATCGATCGTGGCAATGTCGATTAAGGATTGATCAAACTGAATCTCCAGGGGGAACTGCGATTGAATAAAGGCGGGAATATGTCTATCATTGCCATAAATCTTAAATGATGGGGTGTCTCTATAAAGCTCAACAAATTCTTTGCAATCTTTCATTGACTCGAATCGCAAAGATTCTACCGGAACATCATCCAGACCTTTCCACTTGGCAGTGGCAGGAGTTTTTGAGGGCAGATACAGCTGAGGACGATACTTAATCCGATCCATCACTTTCTGACCATTGTCATAACCGCGATAAAGTAAACTGTTTCCGAATCGATTAACGGATGTATAGAATTTCATAGCTTGGCTAACTAACTAACTAACTATATCAAAAATTAGGGGGAATGTACACATTTAAATGCACATTCCCCCGTTTCCTCCTCTCCCGCACTACATCTGTTTATTATTAGTTATTTTTGGTTTAACCGTTTAGCTGTATGGGTTTCGGCAGTTCTGTGGATAGTTGCTTAAGCGCGGGGGTAGGAACGCTTGTTGTAGCGCTATTAATCTTAATCTTCTTAGCGCGCTTTTCCTCTGGAATAACTCGTTTCAGCGTGATAGATAGAATGCCATATTCTAGCACTGAATCAATTACCTGCACATGCTCAGCCAGCCGGAATGTTTTTACAAATTGTCGACTTGAAATTCCTTTATGATCATACTCACGATTATCTGCTTTAACGCCCTTGACCGATAGCATAGCCTCCTTGAACTCGATATCAAGTTCATCTTGCCTGAATCCGGCCACAGCCAACTCAATGGCATAGGAATCATCTCCTAGACGCACGATGTTATGGGGTGGGTAGATATTGTTCTCGGTCTTCCAGGTTTTATTATCTAGCTGATTAAACAGCTGATCGAATCCGATAAAGAACTGACGATGAGAGTTACTATTAAATTGCTTATGTAGCTCATTATTAATAGTACGGTGAAGGGCTGCGGCTGCTTCGATATTAACCGGCGATGTTTCCATTTGCATAGTATTTCCTAATTTTCCCCCTTGAATCAAGCAGGGTATTTGTTCTAGGCCTAATATCACTGAACCTCGTCATGAGCATTCATTATCAGACCTAACTCTATATATACGTTTCTCCTTTAACGACTTAACAGTCATCCTATCAGGAATCGAACCCCCGGAGACTGTTAAAGCCTCGGCCCTCGGCGGTTTAGCGCGTGCTGCGCCCAAGCCAAGCTAGCCGTATCTTTTCTCGAGTCTCCTCGGAAGGTTTACGCAATCGCATCTTTTCTAGAGTGGCCTCGGAAGGTTTACGTCCAAGCTTCGACTGCCGCATCTTTTCTAGAGTCTCAGCAGAATGTTTACGTCCAAGCTTCGATTTCCGCATCCTTTCTCGATGCTCAGTTGTAAATTCGCGGCCAAGCTTGGCTAGCCGCATCTTTTCTCGAGTCTCAGCAGAATGTTTATGTCCAAGGTGCGACTGCCGCAGCTTTTCTCGAGTCTCCTCGGAATGTTTGCGCCCAGGCTTTCCAAGCTTGGCTAGCCGCATCTTTTCACGAATCTCGTCTGTAAATATAACTACCCCACCACCGCGGGAATTATTATAATACGAATCTGATCTTAGGTCGATTTCCGTTAATAATGATTGCTCGTGTTGAACGCATTCTAGCCGGTTACCTTCAAATACTATCTCTCTTTTCCATTGCATCGCAGGATCATCATAATCATTCCAGAATCTGGTAGATGCTGAGGAACAGACATAGCCATCATCCTGCGTTCCTTTATGATAACCAATGTAGGAGTTATTGTTAGCCAGATTCTTCCAGATATATACAAACGCTTCTTGTTCCATGCTGCTATTTATGCTAATAGCAGCATGATACCTGGCAGGGCCAGGTATCATCTAAACGTAAAAATAGGGAGCAATACAACGTTGTTTTCATCTCAGTCAAGCTTAATGACCTAGACCTTTGCTATATTCCATTGGTTAACACCATTGTATTACTCTCCCACTACTAGTATATATTCAAACCTGATAAATAGAAATAATGCCACTATTGCCAGCAACACTGCCCCTACAGAATATTATAGTAGATACCGCCCTGGGTAATCAAACACTAGCCCCAACCTATGCTGGGGCTGGAATAGCAACATTTGCCATTACCGGTA
>ENA-OSIY01000929-OSIY01000929.1-marine-metagenome-genome-assembly--contig:-NODE-929-length-15980-cov-6.178646_pt1 | contig 15980 bp, 13 predicted proteins | sample MGYA00237884_ERZ534233 | MGnify/ENA primary metagenome ERZ534233 (study PRJEB26412, sample SAMN06343840) | marine metagenome | isolation source: estuarine water | place: USA: Columbia River Estuary... | reverse complement strand
TGTGTATAAGAGACAGATATATAATAGATTATACTGCCTTGTGCGAGCAGAGTCAACTAATGTTCTTAGTTCTATCTTACTACTTTGATATTTTTTTGTCAACTTTAAAGTCCAACCAATCATCAGTGCTTTGGTAAAATCATCGTATTTGTTTTCTTCAATGATTTCCCAGGGACTGGGCCAGCTCTGTTGGTAGTATGGATCTACGTTTCTGTTGTGGGGTGTGAAAGGAGCCCGGTGCCAAAAATCCCATACCTCTTGCAAAGGATCATCGGCCTCGTCTAACTTTCTTCTATGATTTGCCCACTCTGTTAATCTATCGTCTACAGCTTGGTTAAACATTAATTTCCTTACAGCATTAATTTGGTTTGAAGTTCTACTTGCACAGAGTGTGTAGCCAAGCTACATCCAACTAGATCAAAATATGAATATGTAGCAATAGAAGTATCGATGCCCCAGAATATTCCAGGGTCTGTACCATACATATTATGTTCATCAACAAGTTGAATATCTGCTGGATAATTTGTTGCAGGATCAGTGGGTCTAATATAAACGTGTAATGTCCCTGCCTTATTAACATTTGTGCTAGGCCAATCGTTATATGTACATTGATATTTTATCATTAGATGTTGGCATTTTTAAAATGCCATTTTTTTTCATTTCTGGTGATTCAAAATAGCTATAAACCATCATCCCAAAAATTATTGGTGATCCTTCTGCTACGCAGGATTTTATTGTTTCTATATTTTGTTCTTGAAAGGAAAAATAGTTTCACCAGGCCTGGCCTCCTCTGAATTCTCGACGCGTGTACCTGGTAGTTGTAGTTGTAACTTATATTTGTTTGTTGTTCTGAGCATCTCAATATCAAAAGGTTATCGCAAACGAAAGTCTCGTTCAAAAAAGGTTGCGATCTTTTGTGGTCTAGTCTTTTCTGGGGTGATCAGGTGAGAATATCTGTAAATTCAATTTCAATATTAGCACAATAATTACCATTGTCTAATTCATTAGCAATATTAATAATAGAAACATATTTAGGTTCCTTATCACATGCTGTAAACACCATTTTTAATTAACAATATAAATCAATCTTAATAATAAAAATAAAAAATAAAAAATTTACAAATCAATTTTTTTTCAACTTAAAGAGAGATTATAAGCAAACTTAACAAACTTAAATAAAATCATAAGATACAATACTTTTTAAATCAACCTTTAAATGTTTATATAACCGACTTTTAATCATAAATGCCGGATTCTTCTTTTCATAATTACCACCAATTACTTTTTTCATATTTTGAATATAAATCTCTCCAAAAATCTCTGTATCAATAGTTTTTTCAGCAATCTTTTTCCATTCTACAAATTTCGTCAATATTTTCTTATCAAAAGATTTTATAAACTTTCGCAAATAAACATCATCCATAATTAACCATAACTCTCCATCAAATATATATAAAATATTTTCCTTAGTATTAAAACATTTAATAGGTAACAATGACCCCTTAACATTTAATTTATCTATGTAATCGCAAATAATATTAAAAATTCCATCAACATAATCATATTTAAATATTTTCTCCAATTGATCTTCACCAATTACTAATTCATCCGTAAATTTTGTAATATTATTTCCTCCACTAATCATATTCATATAATCATGCTTAAAATTTTCATTTAAATAATCTAATATGTTAATCTTATTTTTAGTAATAGCAACATATTTTTTTAATTCAGTATATTCACTTTCTAACTTTTCATATTTATTATATAGCATTATTACCATAGCAAATAAATTATGTATATTTAAATCCTTTTTTAGCAAGTCAATATTAATCGCACTGCTATTAGCATTATTAGTATACCCACTATTAACAGAGTCATTAACAAGAGACTCCGTGTTAACATGTTCAGAACTACTATTAGTAAAGTTAATAGTATTTACAGATTTATTATTTCCACAATCACTAGCAAATCTACACAACTTACATTTTACTAAATGAGTATTGTAAGATGATTTACGAACATAAGTTTTATTACAATAAGCACATATAAAGTTATTTTCAAGTCTTTGTTTAGTAGTCATTATTTCATTAATTAATATTATAATGCTATTACAAAAAATAACATTTCAATTTTCTAGATTTGGTGGATTTTTATCTACCACGATGACTAAATTGAGCACCTCTGGGGTAGGACAAGCAATATCACGATTTGGTGGAGCGGTTAAAGGTGTCGGTGGACAGGCATTGGGTAAACTTGGCGCGGGCAAAGGTTTATTAGGTAAACTTGGTACGGGCGGAGTACTGTCTGGATTGTTTGGTGGAGTAGAAGGGTTCATGACCGCTAAAAAATCTGGTAAAGGTGGGTATGAAGCAGCGGGTGCAGCCACGGTACAAGGTGGACTTGCGGCCGCCGGCGCTGCATTAGGAGCATTTGGTGGTCCAATTGGCATAATGGTTGGTGGATTTTTGGGAAATACGATTGGAAAAGCAGTTAATAAATATTTCCCGAGTTTGGGTGCAAACGTAGGACTTTTGTTTAAAGGAATGATTAGTGCCATTGAACCACTGAAGAAAGCATTCGGTGGCGTATGGGAAAACATTAAAAAGTTAGGTGAACCCTTATCAAAAATTATGAATTTGTTTGGGGGAACGACGGACAAAGCAAATAATCTATGGCCCATACTAGAAACGGTTGGAAATATTATGGGAACTGCCATACTACTTCCATTCAATTTATTAGCAACTACATTAGGGTTGGCAAGTGGAGGTATAACTGCATTAGTACAAATGCTCACGGGAGACTTTGCAGGAGCATTGGAAACGGTTAAAAGTACTTTTTCAAATTCATTTGCGTGGATTACAGAACCACTAATGAACGCAGTAGATGCGGTAAAAGGAATATTTGGAAGTATTATTGATTGGGTTTATAGTAAAATTCCAAGTTGGATGGGTGGTCCGCCAAAAACTGCTAAAAAGGGAGACGATGTTGTTTCTCAACCTGGCTACGGTAAACGCTCCTTGGTCACACCGTCCGGGGTTATTGCATTAAATAATAAAGATAATATCATTGCGTATGCAGATGATTTGGACGGTACGAAAAAACTACCATATGGGTCTATTGCAAAGAAAGCCGGTGAAAAAGCATCAACATATGGTCCGTTGCTACAGTCATTATTTCAAAAAGGTACGGAGGCCGGTGCGCCGACTGGAGGAATTTCTGCCTTAAAACATTTGGCTGGAGTATCTACTGAAAAAATGGGCGGTCAGTCGATGGGATTGGCAAAGCAGGCATATACGCCAAGAAATATTAGTACTCTGCTTGGCAACGTCGGTAAGTTTTCTCCCAAACTACTGAAGTTTGCCGCACAAAATGCAAAAGCAATACCTGTACTTGGATCATTGATTGGTGGCGGATTTAGTGGATACGACGAATATAAAAAATCGGGAAGTATCGGTCGCGGCATCGGTAAAGGATTATTCAGTGCTGCAGGCGGCACAGTAGGATCAATTGCAGCCGGAGGTCTTACTCTTGGAAATCCTATAGCCGCAGCTGCGGGTGGTATAGCAGGATCAATGGGCGGAGAAATGACGTTTGACGCCATGATGGGACCGGTTACGAAAGCAGATGATTTTATAAACGGTAAAAAACTTCCACTTGGTAGTATATCAAAACTAGCTTCCAAATATGGCGCCAAAGATAAAGCAAAACAATTTGCCGAAAATAAGGCACCAAGCTTCATGAAATATGCACCACAAGCTCAAAACTTGTTTGGTTCGTACAAAGAGGGTGGTACTAGTGGATTAAAGTCCAATTTGATGTCCACTGGCATGGGATTTGCAAGTAGTAAAGTTCCTGGCTTTGCTAAGTATATGCCACAAGCTCAAAACTTGTTTGGTTCGTACAAAGAGGGTGGTACTAGTGGATTAAAGTCCACTTTGATGGCGAAGGGTGCGGGATTAATAGGTAACAAAATTCCTGGCCTATCTGGAGCAATGAGTGCATTTTCTGCATATAAAGAGGGTGGTCTAAAGGGTGTATTCGGGTCACTTGCAAAAGGTGGTATAGGAAAAGGTATTGGTGCTGCAATTGGATCTGCAATTCCTATACCGGGCGTGGGAACGATGTTAGGGTCTATGGTCGGTTCAAAACTTGGAAAATTGGTAGGTGGTTTGTTCGGTAAGAAAAAGAAAGAACAAGCACCAACAATAACTCCTGATATGATGAAGCAACCGTCCACGGATCTATCTACCATGTTAGGGTCACAAACAAAACAGACGGAATCAAAACAATCAGACCAACCACAACGACCGGTAACTGTGGATACTGCGGGAATAGAAAAACAATTGAGTAGTTTTATTAATGCATTACAGAATATTCAAATAAATTTGGATGGATCAAAGGTTGGAAAGGTGTTGGTCAACACAGCAGATGCATCAACGTCAACTGGTGTGTTCAGAGCACAATCAAGATAAACTGAGAAAATAATATGGCATTCAAGAATCTAGAACAACGATTCAACGAAACCGCAGATAAACTGTATGCTGGGGCTAAATATAAGTTTGATAATGGTAAAGCCAGCAGAGGACGAAACGACGATCCGTTGATTGTACGTAAGCCCGGTGACGGATATTGGAATGCTGCCGAAGGAAGATCAACCCCTATATCCAGTGCATTTACTGATCTAAAACGTATGACGTTATTCACGGCAAGTACCCGTGGTCTTAAATTTTTGGCAAAGCAACAAATATTACAAACGGGTAATACATTTGAATCCACCCGAATAATAAATCCAGCATTCCATATTTCAAATGCAGTGCCGTTCATTCATACAAAAAGAGCAATAGATATTCCAATTACCAAAAGTGGAATTGCTCGTGCTATATTGGGAAACAATGCTTTAACTAAAAAAATTTTCGGATCAGGCGCACAGAAAACTGACATTGCCAGTTTACGTAAAATTGGACAACTACAAGTAGAGACGTACGATAAAGCTACTCAAGCAATCAACGTTAAGAGTTTAATAAAAAAGATACCGGTTATCGGTCAAACTATATCAGCAGTTAGAGCAAAACGAAGTGTTGGTGATGGTGTAAAACCATTTGAAGAATCACGTCCTGAATTATCTAAGTTGGGAGCACGTGGTCTTGTTACTGCGTTATTTAGTGGTAATAATTCGTCTACAAGTGGTTACATAATGGCAAACCAAGTTATTCTTAATTCTAAGTTAAACGATAAGTATATTACCAATTTTAAACCCAAGTATTTTGTAAAATTAGATGGCAAGTATGTAACGTATACTAATTTAAGTGACGGAGAATCAAAGTGGAAGGTTGGTCAACGACTGAATGATTATATTAGATTAAGAAGCAAAGCAGTTTCTACGGCAGGTAAGACTAAAACTGATTTCCTTAATAGTACATTGAATATAGGACAATCGGCAACTGCAAAAAAAACCCGATTGGAGGAAATCTATAAAAAATCTACCGATAATACAATCATAAACGGAAATATTAAATTAGACCGATATGTTGATTATGGTACGTCTGCCCGTTATGGCAAAAAACAGTACTACAATGTACCAACGGTGCCAAACGCTAAGAAGAAGATACAAAATGTTCTTTATCCATCTGCTTCGTCAACAATTGATGCAGGTGTTAGTACTTATGTACTAGGTCTGGCCGCCGAGTCACAAACATTAAGTGAACTACCATCCGCTATAGTAAAAACCAGTGGCCAGCCGATCATAAAAAACGCCTCGTTGTCCGGTGTATCATACATAAAATATTTTACATATGGAGCAGGAACAGTAAAACAGGCAAACGAAGATGAAATAAAGTCTGGTAAATTAACGAATGCCCGAGATCTTGCATTGGGACCAGACGGCAAACGGCGTTCAATTTCATACATAAAAGATGTATCAAACATTCTTAGAGAGGAAAAGAATTCTCTTGTTTCAAGAGAAGCATATAATACAATAGAAAGTGTGTTTGATGATCCAATCGTTGTATCATTTGCAATGGGCATTGATGGTCATGTAAGATTCAGAGCATATATTAAAGACCTTCAACAAAATACCAGCCCACAATATAATCCGCTTCAATATATTGGAAGAATGGAAAAGTTTATTTACTATACCGGTGTTCAGCGAGAAGTTTCTTTCAAGATAGGATTGGTGGCGTTTTCGCAAGATGAATTGGACGGAATGTGGAGACGTATTAATTACTTAACCGGTATGGCATATCCCTATGGATTTAATAAAGGTATTTTTCAACCCAACATCGTGCGAATGACGATTGGTGATGTGTATACAGATCAACCTGGCTATATAACATCATTGAATACAAACTTTACAGAAATAACGGAAACTTGGGAGTTATCATCTGGGCAACAAGTGCCAATTTCTGCAATGATGAGCATGAATTTCGTATTAATTGAAAAGGCCTCACGATTGGGAGATTCTCCGTTCTATGGTATTACTGAAAATCTTCCAGGATTCTCTAAGACTATTCCAACTGCCACGGCAAACGCGGACGGTCCCCCAACCACTGGCGAACCTACTGACCAAGTTGTAGATTTACGTAAACCTCCAGTACCACCGAATCCTCTTTCTAATACATCGTTCGGTGGATTCGGTGGTACTGGAGGTCCGGCAATAGCTCCCGTTGGTGCGGGAGGTTCAAGGAATCCTTTTGCTGGACTCGGTACGGGTGGTTGACCGTTCACCGGCTTCGGCGGTGGCGGTGGCGTCAGTGGTGGTGGTGGTTCCAGTTTCGGCTGATAATTTAACATAAGGATACATTACTATGTCTAGATACGTAAATAAAATATTTGTAGATAGAACGCAACAAGGAAAACGATATTACAGTTCAGCTATTCCAACCGATCCAGCAGTGGACGATATAGAGTATATACACTCCGCTCGTATGGGCGACCGCTGGGACACCTTGGCATACAAATATTTGGGATCAGCAACATTGTGGTATGTTATTGCAAATGCGAACAATGCGTTGAATGGGTCTATATTTATTAAGCCGGGAACACTTGTTACAATACCTCAAAACTATTAATTATGCATTCATCTGGTTCTTTTGATTATAAAGTAATAAATAAAAACATACGCAATATATTAGAAGCGCGGTCGCAATTAAACAATACTGTGCAGTTAGCAATGCCGTTTGTTAAAGCAACGACTACGATTGGTGGTCCTGCTGTACCCTTACTAGACGGCGGTATTGGCTTTACTCTTGGATTACATGCAATTGAGCAAGACGTAAAATATGAAGACATATACTCTTCCCAAGGAAGTGATATGCCACTGATTGGATATACGTACGTAGATGGGAAAACGCGACGTATTTATGCAAATAATGCCGCAGATGAAATTGCAGCACAAATATTTGACAGACGGGCGGGGTTATTCACGAACTCTGATGGGTTTGTACGTATTCCTCCACCGGGCATAACAAATCTTACAATCGGAAGAAACAAGAATGGTTTATTAGCACATGGTCAATTAACGATCACCATTCCCTCACTTGCACAACTGGAAAGTTTACAAAAAACATTTTTGATTCCTGGCGTTGGTATGGTGTTAGAGTGGGGACAGCAATTTGCAGTACCATCACTTACCACAAATGTAACGGGTGAATTGCCTGATATTTCCTATGCAATGTTTCCGTGGACTAAACCTGACGCGGCTATGGAACTGTTAACTCGTCTTGGTAAAAATAATGTCGGGCTACAGGAAATATTAGAAAAGTATGCATACGCATCATCCGGCCAATATATGTGGATGTTTGGTCGTGTTGCAAATTTTAGTATTAATACACTGGCTGACGGTGGGTTTCAGTCGGTGGTTAAGATTGTTGGTCCGTCCGAAGATTCGTGGGCATACTCAACAAAAAATACCGTAGTACCTGCTAAAGACGCATCCACTAAATATTTCTGTGCATCGGAAACAAACAGTGTATATTCATATTTCTCGGAAACAGTTGCGGGTGGATTAAATTTAAAATCATTACTAGATGATGTTAGAGCGGGTAATAAATTTTCTGAATGGAAAGATCATGTAATGTTTTTTGATAAGGGAAATAAAAAAGGTGGAGAACCCAAACCCGACGAAAAGAAACCAAACACCAGTGAAAATTCGTTTGCCGATCTTGAAGATGCATACTTCATGTCATGGAGATTTTTTGTAAATGTGGTATTGAACGATAAGTCATGGGGACTGAAGAGAATATTTGCATCCGCACTTGATGAAGAAACATTAAAAAAGATTGGATTACTGTTACCCTATGCAGATGGTCCACAACGTAATAAGCCAGTGGCAACAAAGGCCGCGATAGATGATCCTATGGAAGCATTTACTGGATATAATAAATTCTTACGATCCATAGACCCTTCCGTAATGGTAATTGTTAATGAAGAGGCGGCAAACTTAGCAGCAGCAAATCCTCAATATAAATCTCCTGTATTAGAACAAGATTTTCTAGAAACAACCGCAGATGTTACGAAGTTTAAATCGGTAGGACAGTACGATACCGCAGCACCTGCGTATAATAAAGTCCCAAAAGATAGATCGTTCTTAAGTACAGGCGTGTGGTTAAATCATAAAACGGTAGTTGAGTGTATGATTTCGGGTGATACAATTCGTCGTGGTATTAGTAATTTATTGGATAGAATGAATACCGCAACTTTGAATTACTGGCAGTTAACATTAGACACCAGTGAACCACAACAAGATCAGTCAGCTGCATACAATTATATGGTAATTGATGCAAACGTAAAGGAAACCTCTGAAAATGCCGTTGCAAAATTTATCGACGACGTGCATGTATTTAACAAATACGTTAGAGTAGATAATGCCACTGGAAATCTTGTTGGGTCAGAATTAATTGAATGTAGTATAGACTTATCGTTACCTAAACGATTGTTCTCACAAATTGCTACAATGGGACTAGTACAACCGGAAGATTTACATAATGCAGGTATATCCTCGGGTAGTGCAAGTGATCCAACCGATTATACTGCGCAGAAGACTGCAAAGATATCTGACCCCAATGATACTTTACGGGAATTATACGCAATTACTATCCTAAATCCAGCATCCGATAGTGCGCAAGGTCCAGACTTAACCATTCTACCAAAGAATCAAAGAGCCGCTACGTTGGCGGCAAATGGTGTTTGTGGAAAAGCCAATGCACAAACACCTGCTCAAACATCGGGTAACGCCAATCGCGCAGCGGGAATGCCATTGGATGCGTATAAAGACAAGAGTGCTAAAGAGTTAGAAGAGGAACAGAAAAAGGCACAGGAAATTGCTAAATCAGAAACATGTGCAAAGTGTGAACAGTGTATTCCGCCAGCACCACCTCAAGTACCAATACCCGCTAATAAGATTGGAGCAGACCCATACCCAGGTCCGCCGGATTTCCGAGAAAAATATAAGAATGGACAACTTCCAGTTTCTGCATTAGTAGGAATAGAACGCGGTGGTAAAGATAGATACACCTACCAAGGCTCGGGTGGTTGGTATTTACTGCATCCACAGGCAGCTGCGCAATACCAACGAATGAAGCAATCGGCAACTGCCCAAGGTATAGGGTGGACAGTAACATCCGCATATAGAGATCTGGATCATCAAGGGTCACTCGGAAGTTCATCAACGGTTGCTAAAGCAGGATCAAGTCCACATGGTTGGGGTGGTGCGTTAGACATTTCGGAATTATACAGGGCAGTAGGTGGTAGTGGGAATCCAGCAACAAACGCACAAGTACGAGAAAATAATAGATTGTATAAATGGTTGGCAACGAATGGTCCTTCCTTTGGTTGGTATAATCCAAAACGTCTGGCCGATGGAGCAGGGGTTGACGAGTGCTGGCACTTTGAGTACTGGGGATTCTTACCCAAGCCGGCAACTGCCCCAACGCCATCTGCAACAACCCCGAGTGCAGTGGCTACACCACCCGCAGTTGCCAGACCACCCGCACTTCCTGCAATGTGTAACGATCCAAAAATGATAGCAGAATGTGCTAAATGTAATAGAGCAAAGGAGGTAGTTGCACAAACTACGTCCATCATCCAAGAAAACGATAAAGTAAAAGGACTGGCAGAAAAGGCACTTCGGGAATTCGGCGGGTTAAACAAGTTGTTTAGATACGTGGAAATATTCCCTGAGTACATGGTGGCGCAAATAACGGATGCAGCGGATGGTAATTTTGCTAATGCGTTTGGTGCATCACCTGGGTCACTATCTATTGGTGGTGATTTAACCATGCCTGGAGTTAATGGATTCCGTGTGGGTGAACTATTTTGGATTGATAGATTACCTGCATTTTATAAAATGTTTGGTGCATTTCAAATTTTGAGTATAGAAGATGTAATAGATGTTTCTGGATGGAAAACCAAAATCCATGCACGATTCAATTATCTTGGCAAAAGTTGGAAGACTGCCATGGCTGCAAAAATAAACGCAGTGAGGAGATAACCCGTGCTAGACAGTAAAGTCGTTGACGAACTATATAAAAAGAAAGAACAGGATTTGAAAGATTTACTAGAAATAAATCCTTCTTCCGTGCGTCCTATTGTAACACAAAAAGATGCAAAGCAGGGATATATACTACGATATTTTACGCGTCCGGTGAATGATATTACTTTAATTGTGGAAATTGATAAAAACCAGTATGAGAACATAAAATCAAATGCTCGGTTCATATCAGTGGAAATGAAATGGAGAATCGTTGGGAAGAAAGAAACCAAGATGTTCTATACCGGCGCAAATATATATGGTGTGGGTGATATGAATAGAATAGAAGTAGCAAATCTAGATGTAAAATTTGGTGGATTAAAAAACTATATAAGTGATTATTTGGAATTCTGGTTTTCTGAATAATTAAAAGAGACAATATCATGGCCATAAAATCATTTCCCTACGGAATTCCATTTACTAGTTCGTATTCAATTAATGCAGGATATACACAAACCGCCAGTGTACTAAATACACAGACCGCCTCACTTGCAGAATTTGTAACAGGGTTTACGGGACCAACCGGCCCAACGGGTAGCATACTTGATGATGGTGGGCAGTTCACTATTGTTCCGTCAAAAACAATTCAATTCGTCTCTGCCGCAACAAGTATTTCTGGAGCGGTTACCTTCCCCACACATCAAGCGGGTGACCTCATTATTCTATATGGAGAAACACCGGTTTATACAGACCCTTTTCTAAGTCAAAGTGCACTAAATGATGGTTGGACGGAAATATTTAGTACCACAAATCCTTCGACTGTACTGGCAGTAAAGTTTGCATCATCTAGTGTAGAAACGTTCCCTACATTTTCTACGGCAGCTGATGCACCCGTACATAATGCCGTGGTGGTATATAGAAACGTGGATAACTTTGTGGGAGGAGGAGAGAGTATTTCAGCAGCTAGTGTGTCTACACTTAGTCATGCAGCAGCTACGTCTCCCAATTTTACTGCAAACAGAAATCATTGGATTGTGGAAGTGCTTAGAGCACAGAATTTTTCAAATTCATTAACTCCTGTACAAATACCGCGAACGGGGTTTACCAATAGATTAATAGTACTTTCCGGTAGCGTGGCGTATCCAAGTTCTTCATTGATTGTAATACATGATTCCAACCAAGTTACTGGTTCTATTGGGACTAGTGCTATTCAAGCAATAAATGCTTCTACAAATTATGCTACTACAAACTATGTACTTCGTGCGGCGCTTAACTATTCGCAATTTGAGACTTGACAAATGTACTGATCGTTAGTATATTACTGTATACATCCTTATATATGTAATATGATCATTACTGATATTGAACAATATAATAATTTAATAGAACGGATGAATCGGGAGCAATGTATATTGACCCCGATTTTTCGTGACATTCATTACCATAGACATGAAAATAATGTTCTATGTGTATCGGTAAGTTTCGTAGATGAAACGTATATCGTATCGGTTAGTCACCCTGATGCACCGAGTTTTCATGTCCCAGATGGTCCACATTTGACCGCTAAGGACGTACAAACACTGGCATACGTCCATAACCTTCCCCTTACTGATTGGGAGCACCCTGCGTACATTAAGGATACATATAATCAGTTTTGGAATACGAAAGATGTTAATAAATTAATTCCGCTGTCAGTTTGGTCATCTGCTCTGAAAAAATATACTAATAAGCAGTGGCGGGTGGTGAATCAAGTTCCACAAAATGAAACGTATAAATCAGTTAATAATATGATTAATACGTTACGTCAAATAGAAGATGCGGGACTGTGTGTGAATAGAACACTATTAGAAGAACACTTTGAGGCCAAGACGCAGCGAGTATTCAAACATAATTTTGTATATTCAGAGTATAACCCATATACAATAACTGGTCGTCCAAGTAATCGGTTCGGGGGAATCAATTTTTCCGCATTGAATAAATCGGACGGTACCCGTGATATGTTTATTAGTAGATATGAAGATGGGTGTTTAGTACAGATTGATTTTGAAGCATATCATCTCCGACTCATTGCAGATGATTATCAAATTCAGTTACCCGATACATCACTTCACACAGAGTTTGCAAAAATATATTTTGACACTGATACTATTACCGAAGAACTTTATACGGAAAGTAAACGAAAGACATTTGAAATCATGTATGGATTATCCGATGAAACCTACGGGATTGATTTGTTTAAACGGGTAGTAGAAATCAGAAAGACATATGCAAATACTAATGGTACTATCACGCTTCCCAGCGGAATGACAGTTGATGTATATGACCCAAACCCTAGTAAATTATTTAATTATTATGTACAATCGTTAGAGGTGGTGAAAACCATTCCCAAACTACAACAGATAATTGATTTACTGCAAAGTACAAGCAATCATTTGATTTTATATACTTATGATAGTATTCTATTAGATATGGAACAATACGATACTACTATATTACATGAGATCGTTTCTATTTTAACAGACAACAAAAAATTTCCCGTTCGTGTATACACGGGCACCACATATGGTAATATTTCGGAGATACGGTTATGACGTTTAACATTGGAATTGTAGGATTGGGGTACGTTGGCGGGGCATTATCAAACGCCTATAAATCAAAGGGACATGAAGTACATACCTTTGACGTAGATCAAAATAAAAACCCCTCGTGTCAGAGTTTTGAAGAATTTATAAATAATGCAAATTTTATTTATGTGGCGGTCCCTACCCCGATGATTAGTAATGGTGAGTGTGACACACGTATTGTAGAACAGGTGGTACATGATTTATGTATGACGGATGGTTCAAAAGTTGTCGTGATTAAATCTACGGTACCGCCAGGAACTACGGAAAAGTTACAACTACGGTACCCCCAGCACACCATATTGTTTAGTCCAGAATTTTTGACAGAAGCAAACTATTTAGATGACTACGTTAATCAAGAAGTAACATTGATTGGTAAATCATCACTTGCTTCACAAGAAATTGCAGAATGGGCATTAACAAGTCAACTAAATTTAATGGTGTCCACAAAATTTGGTAAAGTCGTTTCTTGTGCAACGGCAGAATTATACAAGTATACCGCTAATCTGTTCCTAGCAACTAAGGTATCGTTTGCCAACGAGATGGCAACCATTGCCAAAGAAGCGGGAGTGGATTGGACGGATTTACAACAATTAGTCATCAATGACTCTAGACTAGGAACGGGACATTGGAAAGTGCCTGGTCCAGACGGACACAAGGGATTTGGTGGTACGTGTTTTCCCAAGGATATGTCTGCTATTATTCACTACGCTCATAGTAAGGGAGTTGGTACACCATTATTAGAGGCGGTCTGGAAACGTAACATTTTCGTGGACCGCCCTGAGAAAGATTGGGAGCAATTAAAAGGACGAGCAGTTTCCGAATAATATGTATTTTATGAATGTGCGGTAATATTTATTAGGAGGTTTTACTCTTAATGGATGTTACATATGGAATCGGAAACACAATTATTATGTACGTTCACAACAGTTGATGAACTTGATACTACTATAGAAAAAGTAAAAGGTGCATATAAATTAGTATTTAACAAGGTGTACGTCCTAGAAAATACTGAAGATACAAATCAATTGGTGTTGACATATAACGTATCAAAGCAAATTGACGCAGGATTGACGCCACCTGCATCAACTATATCGGTTCATAGAAAGAAACAAACAAATACCATTTATACTATTAATGCAATTAATAAGTTAATTGAAGCCAGAAATAATGGCGTATTAGATAAATCATATCGTATTGATTGGAATGAATTACAAAATATGGTATTAGTAACTGCGTACGGAAAACTGAAAATTGTAAATACTAAGTTATTACATATTATAGATTGCTGAACTATTTCATAAATTAAAAAAATAAACAAACACTTGACATTTAAGCAGGGCCCTGTTATAATACATGACAGGGAGTTTTAAACTCACTAAACACACTAAACACTAAGGAGTACACTATGTCGTTAAACATCGCAGCACTCAAAGCAAAGCTCAATCAGTTCAATCGCCAAGGTGATCGGGGTGACGCACTCTGGAAGCCCACCGAAGGTAAGCACGTCATTCGCATTATCCCGTGGAAGGATAATAAGGAAAATCCTTTTATTGAATTGTACTTCCATTATCTGGGTAATAAGACGCATCTGTCGCCAACGTCAAATGGTAACCGTGATCCTATCATGGAGTTTGCGGAAGCACTTGCGGCAAATGGTACCAAGGATGATTGGGCACAGTCTCGTATATTCCGTCCGAAGCTCCGTACATTTGTACCAGTAGTTGTACGTGGCGAAGAGGATAAGGGCGTTCGGTTCATGTCGTTTGGTAAGACCGTGTATACGGAATTGCTTTCTATTATCTCCGATCCCGATTACGGTGATATCACCGACATCCAGAACGGTCGGGATATTGTGGTTGAATATGTCCCACAGGAAAAGTCTGACACCAATTTTGCAAAGACGATGGTTCGTCCTAAGCCGAACCAGACTCCCGCAGGAACTCCTGCGCAGATTGAAAAGTTCACTACTGAGCAGCCAGATATCCGTACCATTTTCAAGGAACCTACGTACGAAGAGTTGAAGGTTACCCTTGAGCGATATCTTGATCCCGACGCCATTAAGGCACCTCCTACCGCAGTAAAGACATTTGATGATACCCCCGTCACTTCACCGACAACGGCTAAGTCCGCCACGGCACAACAGAAGACCACATCAGTCAAAGATATGATTGATGAGTTTGACGAAGTATTTAACTAATCATCACTTGACAATACGTGCGTGACCTACTATATTCACATAGTGGGTCACCACGTATTTTTACTATAGGAATCCATAATGGCAAAAACAGAAAAGAAGGTTATTCAAGAACCAGATCGGGACGAACTGGCATCCCTTATTGCAGAATCTCTGAATAAGATGAACAAGGACAGCGATCAGATCGCATTTTTCCTTGATGGGCGTGAATCAACGCCGACTGATTTTACCGATTTTATTTCTACGGGTGCAACTATGTTGGACGTAGCAATTAGTAATCGGGCAAACGGTGGAATTGCAGTGGGACGTATTACGGAACTCACTGGACTAGAAGGGTCGGGAAAGAGTCTGATTGGGGCACAGTTGATTGCTAATACGCAGAAACGTGGCGGGGTAGGTGTACTCATTGATACAGAAACTGCGGTTAATCCTGAGTTTTTTAAGGCGGTTGGTATTGATACTAACAAGCTTGTTTATGTACACTTACAAACCGTTGAAGAAATCTTTGATGCAATCACTACGATCATTGAAGAAGTACGCAAAGACCCCAAGAAACGGGATAAGTTGGTTACCATCGTAGTAGACTCCGTTGCCGCGGCATCCACCAAGAAGGAAATGGAAGCAGATTTTGGTAAGGATGGATATGCAACTGATAAGGCAATTATTATCAGTAAGGCAATGCGTAAGATTACGG
>ENA-OSIY01000925-OSIY01000925.1-marine-metagenome-genome-assembly--contig:-NODE-925-length-16003-cov-5.722529_pt1 | contig 16003 bp, 11 predicted proteins | sample MGYA00237884_ERZ534233 | MGnify/ENA primary metagenome ERZ534233 (study PRJEB26412, sample SAMN06343840) | marine metagenome | isolation source: estuarine water | place: USA: Columbia River Estuary... | reverse complement strand
CATTTTTGAATATTTTGGCGCGTTGCAATTCCAAAAATATAATCGCGAAAAGAAACATTATTGTTTTGTATGGTAGGAATCAAACTTTTCCCATCAATACTTTCAATTTTTTTTCCACCTGCGACTTCAACTATTGTTGGAAGAATATCGACAATAGAAACAAGTTTGTTATTTGTTGTATTAAAAGGAATAACATTAGGCCATCGGATAACCATTGGTATTTTTAGACCTGTTTCCCGAACACTCCATTTTCCTTTCAACCCGTGATCTGAAATATAAATAAAGATAGAGTCATCAAAATCTGAAACAGCTTCAAGCATATTTAAAACTCTACCCAATTGAGTGTTGTCATCCTCAATATTTTGATAATAACCTGCTTTGAAGTCTCCAATTTTTGATGAAACATTCATTGTGGTTGGGTCATAGTCCAATGGCATGTTGTTGTAGCCGTTTGATTTTGGAAAAGGACCATGTGGTAAGTCGGATGAAAAAATAATGCATATAGGTTTTTCAGTATTGGTAATATAATCTTCAACTTTGTTAATAGGTATGAGTCTGTCACTATTGGTGGGGAAATAGCGAGTCCAATTAAAAACAGAATTTGGTTTAATGTGCCCCTTACCAGCAAGTATAACATCATAACCTAATTCAGTCATAAAATCATTAATGTCATTAACATTTCTAACTGGGAGATGATTTGCAAAGCATCCATTTTTCATTGGGAATAGTCCAGTAAACAACTGAGATCTACTGGGGGCACAAACCGCTTGCGTAGTGTATGCATTTGAAAAACGCAGGCCTTCATGAACCAATCGATCAAAATTATTTGTTTTGACTTGATTATTACCAAATATTTCATAATCCCAACTATTTTGATCATCTGCTATATAAATAAATATGTTTGGCTTTGAATCAGAAGGGTATTGACCAAACGCATTAATAGACAACGAAAAAAAAAGAATTAAAAGTTGGGTTTTGTAAGTAGTAGTCATCTACATTTTTGATTTAAAAAATTGATTAAAAATAGTAATTTTAATTCATCAATTTATTTTAATTACAACTTTAATTTCATAGCTTGTTTAAAATAATATATTACAATCAAGTTTTTGATTCATTATTTATAGTAGATTTACTTTATGATTCGAATTATATTATTTATAATTATAACAGTATTTTTTGCTCAAGTTCGTGCGCAAGACCCTTCTTTATTATTTGTTAATACAAACCCAGATATAGGAAATCGTGCGATAACTTGTATGACTACGGATACGAATAATCATATGTGGATTGGCACATATGGCGGTGGTTTGAAGCGTTATGATGGGTTGAATGTTGAAATTTACAACCATGATCCATTTTCTGAATCTTCTATTTCGAACTCTACAATTTATGATTTGGTTTACAAAAAAAATCATGGTCTTTGGATTGCTACCCAAAATGGTATTAATTTTTTTAATCCCAATAACGAGTCGTTTTCATTATTTAATCCTGCTTCAGAAAGCACTTCTGTTAATGCCCTATGCGAAATAGAAAACGACATTCTGGTGGTAGGAACACATCAAAAAGGTGTCTATTTTTTTAATACAAAAAATAAAGTATTTGATAAAATTAGTATCCCCGATTCAATTGATGAAAATGGACTATTGATTAATGATATTGTCGTTGATCAATTGAAGCGCGTTTGGGTTGGCTCTAATTATGGCCTTTTTATTGTTGATAAAAATACAATGAAACTTACCAGAGCCTCATATAGGTTTTCAAAAAACAAAACTCCAAATAATACTGAAGTAATTAGTCTGGGCAAAGACCATTTTGGAAATATTTGGATCGGAACAGCAGAAAACGGTCTTTTCAAAATCCTTCCAAATGGGGTGAGTAGCTTTGAGGTACTGCATTACGAAATCACAAAGAAGAGGATTTTTGCAGTGCAGGAGTATAATGACAGTTACATGATTTTGGGTACTGAAAACGATGGTTTATTTGTTGTGTCATATGATGGCGAAGTACAAAAACAACATTTAAAAGAAAAAGAGAGTTCATATGGAATTCAGTCCAATTCAGTATGGTCTATTCATTGTGATGCTAGGGATCGCATTTGGTTGGGTTTTTATGACCGAGGTCTAGTGAAATTCGACCCTAATCATTTTAAATTTAAGTTTTTACAAAACAATACCCAGGACAACATTCGTCCTTTTCCATTATCTATTTCTTCGATTGTAAAAGACAATCGAGGTCGAATGTGGTTTAGCTCAGTGGATAATGGCGTATATGTTTATGACTCATTTAAAAATGAGTATATCCATCTAAATGATCCCAAAAACAAGATTGCCAAGGGCTTAAGTAGTTTAGATATCCCAAGTTTATTTATTGATAGTCAACAAAATATTTGGATTGCATCTTGGTATAATGGCTTATATCTTTTACAAAACGGAAGTAAGAATTTTATAAACATAAATACTGGTTCTAAACCTCATAAATTAAAATCGAACAAGGTGGTTAGTTTTTCAGAAGATTCAAATGGAGTAATCTGGATTGGCACTTTTTCGGGGGGATTACATTCGTTTGATATCAATAATAAACAGCTTGTTCACTATGATGATAAACAATTTTCAGATTTTGAACTTGATAAAGGGAACATTAGAAAGGTAACCGTTGATTCTTACGACAACGTATGGCTGGGAACTCGCAAAGGGGTTTTTATGTATAATCCAAAAACAAAAATGATTACTTCACTCAATGAAAAAATTCAAGGGGTCATTAAGAGTTTAAGTTCAGATTTGATTGTTTTTTCTATATATGAGGATACAAATAACACCATTTGGATTGGAACAGACGCCTATGGATTGTTGAGCTATGCACCCAAAGAAGACAAAATAACTTGGCATGGTGATGGAAATGACATGAGAAATCTCTCAATTAATTCTATCACACAAACCTATGATGGATCATTTTGGTTAGGAACAGAAAGGGGCTTAATTCGATATGACACCGACACAAATGATTATAGGGTTTTTGACAGGAGTGATGGGCTGTTAAACAACAACGTTAATCGCAATTCCTTTTACAATGAACAAAGCACGCTTTATTTTGGAACAATAGGTGGTATTAATTTCTTTAACCCTACAGATATCCCCAAAAATGAAAGTTTACCAAAAGTGACCTTTCAAAAACTTAAAATTTCTAATAATGAAGTAGGTATTTCAAAAAATTCTCCTCTCAAAAAAGCGCTCAATCAATTAGACACCCTCAAATTAAAACACAATCAATCATCATTCTCAATCGAATACATGGGGGTAAGTCATACGAGATCTGAAAAAAACAGTTATGCCTACATGCTAGAGGGCCTTGAAGAAGATTGGAAACATGTTGGGCAACAACGATCCGCAAATTATACTAACATCAAGCCAGGAGAATATGTTTTCAGACTTAAAGCTGCTAATAATGACGGATATTGGACCAGTGATCCAAAAACAATTTTTATCAAAGTTCTTTCTCCTTGGTGGCTCAGTTGGTGGGCAAAAAGTTTATATGCAATCGTTTTTCTTTGGCTGGGATATTATATCTATAGATTATTTACCCTCAGAATTTTTGAAAAAAGAAAGGCAGATCTTGAACGGAGTCAGCGCAAACAAAATGAAGAGTTGAACACTAAAAAAATTCAATTCTTTACCAACATATCGCATGAGTTTAGAACTCCTTTAACACTTATTTTGAACCCTTTAGAGTCATTGATTAAAGATAAGCACATTGCCAATCTTCCGAGCGAAATCTTAGATAAACATAAAATTATACATCGCAACACAAAGAGATTAAAACGTCTTATTGATGAGCTCATGGATTTTAGAAAAATGCAGTTTAGTGAACTTAAAGTTCAAGTTCAAGAGGTTGATTTGGTGGAAATTATTACAAATATTACCTCTAACTTTATAGAAGAAGCCAATTATCGTAAAATTGATTTTCAAATTGATTTTGAAGAATCAATTCCAAAAAAGATAATGGTAGACGCATCAATGTTTGATAAAATTCTTTTTAATTTATTGTCAAATGCCTTTAAGGCAACAAGTGAAAACGGAAAAATAAGAGTCAACGTTTCACATCACAGCCAAGGGCTAGTATTCCCATTAGTCGATGATAATAATACGCAAAGCGGTTTCGAATTTGACATTAGAGATACAGGCATCGGAATAAACAAAAAAAATATAAATAAAATCTTCAATCGGTTTTATCAGAGTGAAGAAAATAATGAACAGTATTACAGTGGTACAGGGATCGGTTTAGAAGTTGTCAACAAATTTGTTGATTATCACAAGGGTAAAATTGAAGTGGAAAGTGAACAGGGTGTAGGGACATCTTTTAAAGTATTTATTCCGGACACTAAAATTCAATTTTATGAAAATGAACAGCTTTTAAAAAGCAAAAAATTATCGCAATTTCAAGAAAAAAAATCAAAAGATCGATCCGAAGTGTCAGCTTTTAAAAATATAGAAATTTCTAAACACAAGACAATACTAATTGTTGAGGATAACATGGAGTTGCGTGAGTATTTGAAATTTGAACTCAAAAATACATACAAAGTTTTTGAAGCTCCGAATGGAAAAAAAGGATTAGAAATGGCAAAAAAAAACAAACCAGATATCATTATTGCTGATGTGATGATGCCAGAAATGGATGGATTTCAAATGACAAGGTTATTGAAGTCTGATAAATCTACATTGAATATTCCTATCATTATGCTGACAGCAAAAGTAGGAGAAAGTGATAGAATACATGGGATTGATACAGGGGCTGATATCTATTTAAAAAAACCATTTAGTGTTGATCTTTTGCAAACCCATTTACGACAACTGATTAAGTCAAAAGAAAGATTTTATGAAACCTATTTTAATAGTTTAGACTTAGATATAAACGCGACAGGCGGTAACAAAAAAATTCTTGCAGATGTCATTACTGTCATAAATGAAAACCTATCTAAAGAGGATTTGTGTGTTCAAGATATCGCTAATGAACTTGCTCTTAGCCGAAGTAAACTATATCGAAAAATTAAAGAATTGACTGGAAAATCTGCCAATGAAATGATTCGTAGGATGAGACTGGAAAAATCAAAAGAACTGTTGGCAATAACTGAGATGACCATTGGGGAAATATGCTATAAGGTTGGTTTTTCATCACCATCCTACTATACCAAAAGATTTAAAGAGCATACAGGGCTGATACCAAAAGAATATAGGTTACGTAACAAAGAGAAAAAAGAATTATTGATTGATAATGAACAATAAGTATCTAAAAGAAATGAATGGGTACTTTTCAGGATTCATCTTATTATTGATATTTATGCCTCTCACTTTGCACGCACAAAATAATTTTCCGCTTTCGGGTAAAATTATCGATGATAAAGGGCAAGAGGTTCCCTATGTAGCGATTGGTATAGTGTCAAAAAATATTGGAACCACCTCAACAGAAGATGGAACTTTTTATTTTGAAATTTCTACTGCTGAATTAAAAGATACAATGAGTTTTTCGTCTTTAGGGTTTTCTACACATAAACTACCTGTTTCACAACTTGTGAAAAATAAAAAAATGGATGTTGTTCTGCAGGAAAAGACAACATCATTGAGTGAGGTAGTTGTAAATTCAAGCTCATTATATGTTGGCCAAGCCTTAAAAAAACTGAAAGAAAACACGCTGAACAAAAACCATGAATTGGATTTACTATATCGACGCTGGTCGGTCGAAGATGATATTTGTAGGTTTTTAATCGAGCAAAATATAAAGGCAATTGATCGAGGGCCAAGCTCGTTTCTGAATAAATTTTCTATCGAAAACACAAGAACATCAGCAGATTACAGGTTTGTTAAAAATGAGCAAAAATTACATGCGCTGAAGTATATGGAATACAATAATCCTTTACGTAGAGGGATAAATGTAAAATCCTATAAGTGGGACACGATTGGGGACACCACATACGACGGTGAAGATGTAATCATTGTTCGAGGGGTTATCAGTGAACATGAAACCATTACACTATATATTGGGCTAGACAGTTCTAAAATTTTTAGGCTAGAAATGGAGAAAAAGCCTAAAATTGGTAAATCAATAACTGCCACCTACATATATAAGAACAATAAAGATGATAAGCTTTACCTCAGCTATCACCAAAGAGAATGGAAAGGTGTTTCCAAACTTCAGGATAATGTACGACGTGCGATGATAAGTGCATCAAAAACACCTCCTGATTACATTCCGATTGCTTATCGACATGAAGTTTATGTCCTTGATTTGATTGAAAATAAAACTTTGTTTAAGACCGGGGAGAGTGTTTCGAATTTGGATATGTCAAATTATGCGCCAAATTATGATGAAGAATTTTGGATATCGTTAAGTATGCCACCAGAGACAAAATTTTACCGCAAAAATATAGATGAGCTTGAGGAGATTTATGGGGTTTCATTAGAGGATCAGTTTAAGTATGCTAACCTTAGAAATTAAAACTTAACCCTGAAGCTTAATTTTGATTACATCCTCATTTTCTTTTTTATGATCAAAAGAAAATTTGTAAAGTTTATTGCCAACTGTAATAGTTCCCTCGTATTGACCATAAAAACCATTAAAATGAAACTCTTCGTTAAGGTTTATATCTTTTTCAATATCTGTAGTCCAAGTTTCTTTAATTAAGGTTTTTAAAGTGTAAAATGCTTTTTTAGGCTGTAATTCTTGATCTAAAATGCCTCCTGCATGTCCTCTCCAAGCATTTCGATCTGTCAGGTTCCACATTGTCACAGAGCTCACACTTGGTTTACTAAATAAAAGCGTGTACAAGTCTTTTATGTATGCAGCTTGATAGTTTTCTCTTTCTTCGAGACTTGGCAATGTCAATTGTTTACCTTTTTTTCTGGACTCGTCTCTTCTTTTCAAAAAAACTTGATGTTCCTTCCAGTCCTTAAAAAGTCTAGAACTCGTAACAGTAATCTCAGTAAATTGGATGTCTTTGTCGAGTGGGTCAAATGAATCTATCAGGTTTATGAGTTCTTCCTCTCCTAGTACATTATTCATTGTTTGCATATGCGCTTGCATTCCAATCGCTTGATAATTAACTCCTTGCTCAATAAAAAACTCATTCAACTTAAAAAATTCAGGGTCTTTGGGATGATAATGGTTATTGGTGTAAATCTTAGACGAATCAATTTCATTCACAAAATTATATAATGCGAGCATTGCAGGGTAAATCCCACCCTTATATTTTATCCAACGAGTAACTCCACTTGGGGTTACGTGATCCTTGAAAGGAGCAACGGCCTCATTGTACACATCCCAATATTTTATTTCTGGGTATGACTGTATCAAGTCTTTAATTCGTTTGTAAATTATTTTTTCCAACTCTTTAGGATCATCATTGTTGATGACCCATTTTGGAAGAGATTCATGCCAGAGTAATGGATGGCCTTTTATTTTCAATTTATTTCTTATCGCCCAAGATATTTTATCATCCATCCTTTTATTGAAACCACTGAGACCTCTTTTTTCATCTCTAGCACCCCAATAAAAACCTAATGTAACGAAATTAAAAACCTCTGAAACTCTTTGTCTATAAATGTCTTGATATGCTGTTCCTTCAAAGGGTCCTTCTTGGGTCATTGAAACCCCAAAGTTAAATGCATGATTTGCTAATCCTATGTCCAATTTAGCAGATTCACTGCTGCTGTTGTCCAATACAAAAAAGAGCTTAGCCTTACCTTTTCGATATGTATCGATACGTTCATTAGCACCTTCCAATTTCCATGGAACATGTACATCATATTGTTGAGATTTTACAACAAAGCAAATCAAAAATATTACAATAAATAGCCGGGCTTTATTCATTAATTCGTGTTTGTTTTGACACAAAACTATCAAAAGCTTTACTGTTGAAGTAGAAGTTATTCGTCATAATTTATAATGAAATGTGAATTTAGTCAATTGAGCTAAAAAAATCCCAAACATCATTCCATAGCGATGAATAGTCCCTAGCAATATTATGTCCAGCACCCTTAACGACCAGATATTTTACAAGAACATTATCATCACAATCAGAATATGTGTGTAAAACGGTTTGTCCTGTTTCTTCAACAGTTATATTTTGATTGCAATTAAAACTTGTAGCCCACTTTTTCGCACTATCAGAGGCGCTCAAAAATGGATGCCCAAGTTTCATTCCTCCATCAATTGGAATTAGGAAATCTTGATCGCCATTCACTTGAAAAACAGAAAGAGGGACTGCGTTTGTCTTTATTTCTGTTCGCTCAGTCAACTGTGATGCAATGGGTGCGATTGCTTTAATCTTTTTATTTACACCTCCTAACACATTTACCATCCCTGAGCCATTGGAATTTCCAACTGCAAAAATCTTACTCTCATCTACATTTGAATAGGATAGTAATGTGTCTATGATATTGGATATAAAAGCAGCGTCATTTGCATTAGAGGGTTCTTGTCCTAAATTCCAGGAGTCAAGATATCCTTGCGGGTATACACCAATAAACTTGCCCGAATTTGTGAACTCGGAAAGGGGTTGCACCCAATTAGTGTTCGAGCCCCCTCTGCCGTGAAGAGCAATCACAATGGGATATGACTTTAGATTATCAATGTCTGCAGTGGTTTTAATAATAACAGGACGACTAATGGTATAACCATCAATTTGTTGCTCGAACAAAATCGTTTTAGAAGTAAGAATTTTACCTTCCAACGATTGAGAGGTAATTTCAGATTGTTTGCACGATATTACACTAAACGCCAAAACAACATACAAAAGTTTTACTTTCATTTTTTCACAGATTTATATTCAACCCTATCAAAATCAACGTATCCAGTGCTCATTTGCCCATTGCTTGTAGCATATAAACCAATATGCGCACCAGTATATCCATGACTCAACAAATGATTTGCAGCAGCTTCTGCAAGCAACTGAAATTTTTGATTTTCTAAGGCATAATAAAAATGATACTTGTTGTTAAATGATTCTACTTTTAGCTGAATTGGTTGTTTAGAATTGTAGTCTATTTTTTTTGAGGCAATACTAGTTTGTATTTCATTCATAAGTTTTAATTCTAGTGCAATATCATCACTTGATTGTTTTAAGGTTAGTGACAAAAAATTATTGTCTTTTTGGACAATAGCTATTCCTGCCTCGTCGCTATCGCTTGTGGGAGAAAAAGTCATTTTGGTTTCAAAACTAAAATCACTTTCGGTTTGCTTAATTCCAGTAAAGTTTGCTCGTTTTCTCTCTTGCAATTTATTGTGATTGGTGTATAGTCTTAAAGAACCAGGATTGCTTGCCAAATCAATCATTTTTTGCATTGGTGCTCGTCTGCGGTTCCATGCAAGACCCAAATTAGTGTCATTGAAATTATCAACAAAATAAGTTTCTTTGTTTGGAGTGGTCTCACTAAAAATCATGGGGTTATTTTTCAGAATCTTTCCAGTCTGAGGAGCAATGACAGGCCACACTATTTTTCTTTCTTTCCTGTCATAGGGTTCTATTTCCCAAGAAACAGGAGCGATAAAAGTTTCTCTTCCCATATTTGACTTTCGCTTTACATCTCCTCGAACTCCTAGCATCATAACATACCATCTACCATCCTCAAGCTCAACCAAATCTCCATGTCCTGTACTGTGTACCCAGTTGTCATAGGATAAATGCCTTGAGCTAAAAATGGGATTGCGTTCATTGGAAACATAAGGCCCTGAGATTGTATCACTCACAGCTACCATGATTGAGTGATTAAATGAAGTGCCCCCTTCAGCGATTAATAAATAATAATTACCATCTTTTTTATAGATATGTGGCCCCTCTGCCCAGACACCTCCACATGCACCTCTCCAAACAAAAAAACGTTGACCGATAAGTTGAAAACTATTTGGATCCAACTCTTGCATCCATATTTCTGTTTCACCATTAAAAGTTGGATCAAGGGGTTGATGATTCCCCGTATACCAAACCCTACCATCGTCATCAAAAAAGATATCAGGGTCTATGCCTGGTGCTCCTTTAATGATAATTGGATTTGACCATGGTCCCTCTGGTTTTGAAGATGTAATGATAAAGTTGGTAGCGGTTGCTCGTTGTTTTATTTCATCATAATAAACATTGGTTGTTATGATATGATATTTTCCATTATGAAAACGGATCGTAGGCGCGTGTATCCCTCCATTTGACTGAACATCAATCAAATTGATTTGCCCTGAAACTTGTTCCAATCGATTCAAGCCGTGACCTGCCAATTCCCAATTCACCAGATCTTTGCTTTTGTGAATCGGTAATGCAGGAAAATATTCAAAAGATGAATTGACCATAATAAATTCATTGCCAACCCGGCATATGGATGGATCGGGATAACCACCTGCCAAAATTGGATTCTTGAAAGTTTGCGCATTCAAGGAGTAAATAGCAAAAATAAATATGATTTTTCGGCAGTATGAACAAAAGATGTTATTGAATGAATTTAATGTAATATTCAATGGTCAATTTTAATACTAATATAGTTAAATGAAATTTTTAAGTGCATTTACTACGATTACCTTGTGTGTGATTAGTTCATTTTCGCAAGAGTTGCCCATACAAAATGGAGAGCTTGAGCAAACATCTGACAATGGATTCACCTTTTGGACAAATCATTCAATAGGTGGGTCTAATGCAATTTTTGATGTAGTTGATCATAGCGAATTGTTTGGTAGTACAAAAGCGCTTCGGACGCAGGTGAATGCATTAGGTGAGAATGAATACAGTGTTCAGTCAAAATCTGATCACCAGTTTTCTTTAGACGCAAATCAAAAAGTAACCATTTCCTTTTTTGCAAAAGCTGTATCAGATCAAACTGGATCACAACTGAAATTGTGTTTGAGTGACCCCTCTGTTGGAAGCTCAGTCTTTAAGCAAACTAGTTTTGAGCTTACGCAAAATTGGGAACAGTATTCATATACTTTTATGACGAGTGTAAGTGTGCCCAATTTCCAAATAAGCTTTCGCTATTTACATGCAAATTCAACTTATTATTTGGATGAAATTAATGCAATGCCGGGTAATGCGGTTTCGATCAATATCAATGAGCGCTTTCAAACGATTCAAGGCTTTGGGGGTGGAATAAAACGAAGGACAGACTACCTGAATAATTTGTCACAAACAAAAAGGGACTTGGTTGAAAATCTAATTTATAAGGATTTAAAAATAAATATGCTTCGATTTTTTATTCATCACTCTATTGAAAATGATCAAAATGATAATGATGATCCCAATCAGATTGATCTCTCAAACACATCATGGAATTATTATACCAGTGGATCATTTCGGGTTGGAGAAACAATTCAAAGAGCCATTTCGAAAAGTGAAGTTGGTATTGATCATTTGATAGGGAATTGCAACAGCGCACCTGGTTGGATGAAAGTAAACGAATCACATAAACGAATCTCAGCGAATGAGGATGTATCACTCAACAGGTTAAAAGTGGGTATGGAGCAGGAGTTTTCAGAATACATAGAGATTTTTCTCAAAGGACTAAAGCAAAATTTTGATATTGATGTCTCTGAAGTTTCTATCACGAATGAACCTGATTTTCTAAACACCTATGAATCTATGAATCTAACCCCAAATGAATTGGTGAATGTTATTCCAGTTCTAAGAAGTCGTCTCGACGCTTCTTCCTTTTCGTCAGTCGATATTATAAGTCCTGAAACAGCAAGAGTGAGCCCAGGAGAGAGTGATAAATTAACAGCTGTAAATTCGGCTGTAAGCTATATTCAGCAGATGTTTCAAGATTTGGCGACCAAAAGCGCAGTAGATGTTGTGGCTTCCCATACCTATTATGACTCAGACCATGATGCGAATTGGCCATTGCTAGCGTCTGTAGCTGATGGAAAGCCAGTATGGGTGACTGAGTCTGCAAACTTGAAAAGTTTAGATTTTAGTATGACCGACGCATCAGATTATATACTGTGGATGACAAGAGGTTTTAATCTAGGTGGTATGACTGCTTATATGGTTCATTTACTTTTTGACAAGCATATCTATGCCACGCCAGAGGAGGGTGATAAAGAGGGTTCATCTGGGTTAGTGATTTGGGATGATGAAGAGAATATCATCATTCCAAAACGTTATTATGCGTTTAAACACTTTTCAACTTTATCGGGTAAGGGATTTATTAGAGTGTCTCACACCTATCTTGAAAGTGATTTGCATGTTACCACATTCCTACATCCCGATAAAAATCAACTGGTTACGCATGTTTTTAATTCCGGTAATCAGTCGATTCCGATGACTCTTGAGATCCCTTTTAATACATCTGAAATATTTCGTTATACAACTGATGATAGTCTTGATTTTTACAAATCAGAAATTGATGCTATTGATCAGAATCGATTTATAAAAACAGATTTAACTCCCAAGTCCATTAGTAGTTTTGTTTTTAATCTTTCCTCAACACTGCGTAATCAGTCGGAGGAAATTGAGCCGGTAACGATTTTTCCAAACCCAACTTCTGGTCTTATTTTCTTTTCCGGTAGTGATAGCGAAATTAAATGTTCAGTTTTTTCTGTCACAGGAAAAAAATTATTTGAACAAACAGTTCCAAATGAAAATAAATTAGATTTATCAGCATTAAAAGAAGGGTTGTACTTTTTTAAAATCCAACATAAAGACAGTGTTCAAAATTTTAAAGTCTTACTGAATCGATGAAAAAAATAGAAATTTTAATCATCCTATTTTTACTTATAATATCTGATAGCTGCACCGAAATTTTCAAAAAAATGCCAGTATTAAAAATAGATAAAATCAAATTTGGTGAAACAATGGATGGCACTGATGTTGATCAGTATATTTTGTCCAACAATAACGGAATGGAGGTTCGCATCATCACCTATGGTGGGATTATTACTACTTGGACAGCTGCAGACAAAAAAAGGGATTATAAGGACATTGTACTGGGATACAACACTTTGGCTGAATATGAAGCTGAAACCCCTTACTTTGGCGCACTTATTGGTCGTTATGGCAACCGTATTGCGAAAGGAAAGTTCTCACTAGATGATCAAGAATATACACTGGCAGTAAACAATGGAGTCAATCATCTCCATGGTGGTCTAAAAGGATTTGATAAAGTCGTATGGGATGCAAAAACAATTGTCAGTGACTCAACAGTATCTTTAGAGCTCAGTTATCTGAGTAAAGACATGGAAGAAGGATACCCTGGAAACTTAGAAGCCAAGGTCATCTATTCCTTAAATAATAAAGATGAACTAAGCGTAAGCTATGAAGCTACAACCGACAAACCAACAATTGTTAACCTTACCCAACATTCGTATTTCAATCTGACTGCAGACTTTAATCAGGATATCTTAGGGCACGAACTCATGATCAATGCCGACTCTATCCTCCCAGTGGATAACACACTGATTCCAACAGGGGAGTTTAGAGATGTTACGGGAACTCCTTTTGATTATAGAACATCAAAAGCTATTGGAACACAAATTAACAAAGAAAACGTCCAGTTAAATAATGGTTTAGGGTATGACCACTGTTGGGTGCTGAATGACCAAAATACTGGTGTTCGCTTTGTTGCCTCAGCCTATGAACCTGTTTCTGGGAGATTACTCGAGGTGTTTTCCAACGAACCTGGCATTCAGTTTTACTCAGGAAATTTTTTAGATGGCACACTGCCTAGTAAAAACAAAGGGATGTATCAACATCGAACGGGCTTTTGTTTAGAAACACAACATTATCCCGACTCTCCTAATCAGAAAAGTTTTCCTTCTGTTAGACTTGACCCAGATGAAAAATACAAATCAAAAACAGTTTTTAGATTGGCTACTAAACCCAAATAATTTGAGATATGGATTAATTGCGTGCTTCATAAATGCTACGATTAACTGTTGAGTAACAATTTCAAATCATCCAGAAAGTTTAAACTACCATGAGTTTGGGTCACGCAATCGGAGAATTGATTCATATGAATTGGTTCTCCTTTTTTTGTTTTCTACAAATGACGAAGTTAAACGCGCAAAAATTATTGTAGAAAATAAAGATTACTTTATAAAATAATAATCCAAGATCAATCAAACAGACCGACCAGAAATAGTGTAAATCATGGTAAACAGTATTAGAGACGCTGAAACCGTATTAAAATCGATTATTATACGGTTTTTTAGTATATCCTTAGACATTGTAATACCTATTATAAATAGCGAAACTCTTCAAAAAAAAGGAGATAAAAGAATCAAAGCGCAGATACCACAGCTCTAAACCCAGTATGCATACTTCCCGCATCAAACCAACTCACATGCACCACAGGATGATTTTCTTTCCCTATGATACTGCTTCCTGGGCCTTCAGGTTGTCTCCAATAATTATTGTTTACTTCTGTAAATAGTTTTATTTTAGAAATACACTTAATCACATCTTTATTTTTTCTAACTATATTAAAAATACATTTTATTGTATAGTTATTAATCCCTTTATTTTTATTAAAAATCACCTAACTATCTTTAGAGTTGCGATATTATTTATCGTTATTATTAGTATTTTTATTTTTTTAAAAAACAGACAAGCATGAAAAATAAACTGATTTTATTGATTCTTATTGCGGTTGGTGTGGCCATCTATTTCTATACAAAAAGTAATGCTGCATGCACTTCAACAGAAAAAGCTGCTACGGAAGAAGTGCAAACAGAAGAAACTGTTACTGAAGATGTAGCTCCAGAGACTATGGAAGAAGAAGAAGCTACAACAGAAGGAGAGTATTAATCTATATTCTCTATCGTAAAAAAAAGGGAGTAAACTCCCTTTTTTTATATGAGAAGTAAAAGAAACTACATTTGCTTGACGACGATAAAGGTAGCTGTTGCGCCCGTTGAAAGATTCCACTGATTTGAAGAGAGTAGTTTTTGCTGATCATCATACACTTTGAGTTCAGCAGTATTAGGCCCTGAAGCTCCTTGATTTAGCGCTTTAAAATCAAACTTATTAAAACCAGGTTTGAGTTCAATCTCCATCATGAAATATTTGTTCTTCAAATAAAGATCCTGTAACAAAACAGTGTCATTGAGCATAATCTGCACACGATCCCCATCTTCATACTCAAAATCTCTGCATACAATAATTGCAGTTTTTGAGCTTGTGTTAACATCACCGAGATAAGTGTCGCCCAAATATCCCATATTGGCATTGTCCTCTTCCCTTTTACGTAAACGTTTTAGATAGGGCGCAGAAGTGTCGGTATATATTTCCCGTTCAAACAGAGAACCTCGTTCATCGTTTTTGTTATTTAAAAAAGAAAATGATATCACCCTCTGTATATATTTTATTTTCCATATCTACTTCGTAAAGAGATCTGTTTAAAGCATGTGCAATTCCTGTAAATTGCTCTATTAATTTACCTGAATGAGCATCGATAAATAAAAATTCTCTAACATCATAATCATTTCTAACTTCAATTCTGTACACTAAATGTTTAGTAGTTATATAACCTTGTGCTAAACCTTTTGGGAATACATAAAGTTTGTTAGATATAATTTTTAATTCTTTTCCGGACTGATTTAAGTTTTGTACACCAATCAAGTCAAGTGCTTTTCTATTTGCATCTGTAGGACTTAATCCTGGAATTGAATTAAGATTTATATCAGGAATAATATTTCCATTTATAGATTTTAAATTATCATTTTTATCAAAATGAAATTTCAATTCAGCATCAAATACATCAACACCTTTGTATTGTTGTTTTAGAGTATAGTGTTTTAAGCCATAAGTATCTGTTTTTTCAGAAACAAACTTAAGAGTTTCACTGATATTCTCTATTGCATATATAGACTTATTAATATTTAAAAAATTAGTTACTTTTTCCTTTAAACTATTTCCTTTTAAAATATATGGCTTATTAATTGGAAATTTAATAGTCTGCTTATTGCTTAGCGTACCCATTTCACGTGACGCGGTTAGAGCTTCATCTCCTTCTCCCGTATGAGCGATTAGGTTATACTTTTTAAA
>ENA-OSIY01000924-OSIY01000924.1-marine-metagenome-genome-assembly--contig:-NODE-924-length-16007-cov-15.997363_pt1 | contig 16007 bp, 12 predicted proteins | sample MGYA00237884_ERZ534233 | MGnify/ENA primary metagenome ERZ534233 (study PRJEB26412, sample SAMN06343840) | marine metagenome | isolation source: estuarine water | place: USA: Columbia River Estuary... | reverse complement strand
TTCAGCAATCTTCATAGCAGCTAATCTTGATTGAGTAATTTGTTCATTTTTATCCATCTGTTGCTGCTTCCCTTATAATTTTTACCTAAAGTGTAAGGTATCTTTTTTGGTATTCTAATATAAGAATAAAATATCCTGCCAATATTGAATTTTATACAAAAAACAGGGTAGAAAATCTACCCTGTTTTGATTGTCATACTATATAATAATTAGTCAATCCAAGTGATGGTAACATCAAGCTTTGAAGAGTCTTTCTTATTAGCAGTTACTGTAGTTCTAGACATAGTTCCACAATCACCGCAGAATGTTGAATTTTTGACCTTATTTGCATGTCTATTACCACATGCTGGGCAAATCATACCTACAGGTAATCTTGCTTCCTTATTTCTATCAAAATCTACAGAAGCAGCTCTTAAATAAGGATCTGGATCAACTGTTGCGGATAATCTAAACATGCCTCTTGCAGCAGCCATTGGCATTGCAGGAGCTGGTGCAGCTGGCATACCAGGAACAGTAGGAGCAGGAGCAGTTGCTGCGCCTAATCCCATGTCAGGTCCTAAACCAAGATCTCCAGCTGGAGCTTCTGTTTCAGGAAGTCCAGGAGCTTCTTCTCCACCTTCGCCATCGCCAGTTGAAAGAAGTTCAATTGTTTGAGTAATCTTGTATCTAGCACCGCATTCTTTACACTTAGCATCATCAAGAACATCAATATCAACATTCTTAGATCCACAGACAAGACAAATAGATCCCCAAGGAGCTTTTTCGCCAGTCGGAGCATCTTCCATAGGTGCTTCATCTTCTGCCATAGCATCAGCAGTCATAGCAGAGAGACCTAAATCTCCACCACTTAGATTGCCCATATCCATACCAGCGTTAGCATCAACAGGACCAGGAGCTGGAGATTGTGGAGCAGGAGCGCCCATACCAGCCATTTGTGCATATCTCTGAAGAAGCTTGGAGCGTAACGACTTAGCAGCTACAACAGCATTTTCGGTCATAATTACTGGAACATCTTCGCCATAAAGATCTGTTTCTCCAGTTCCTTCTGTTGGTTCAGTTGTTTCCATCATGTCTGCAGCTACTTCATCAGCCTTAAATGTTTTAGTTGTTCTAGAAGAAACAGTTGCTGTAACATCACCGTTTTCTGTAACAGAAAGATCGGTAAATGCAAATGTTCCTGGATCAACTGTAAAGCCCTTAGATTGCAACACTTCGATTGCTTTATTCTTAAATGCTTCTTCAAAATTATCATCAGAAGGTTTAATGCCACCAAGGTCTTCAACACAGCAATAGAATCTTACACTTTCAAACTTTTCTTGTGTAATATTCATAGCAGCAGTCTTTTCAGAATTTTGTTGTGCAGTGATAGCCTTCGAGATAAGCTTTTCTGCTACAGCTGGTTCTTCGACAAGTTTCTTAGCTGCTCTAACAATTGCAGATGTTTTGATATTATAATTTTCAGAATAGTCAGCAAACCATCCCATTAAATTTTGTGTTACAGTCTGCTTGGATGCAAATCTTTGTCCCCAGAATTGTCTTCTAGCTCTTGTCTTTGCTCTAGCTTCAGAAACAGATGCGGTCTTAGCATGATTAATATGAGCTCTCATAACATTCTCATCCATGCCAGCAACTTCATCAACAATCTCATCAGGAGTAGCGCCGGTATCGTTAGCAGCAGTTCCCATAGAAGCTAATGCAACTTGAAGTTCTTCCTTAGAAATTAAATTATCATCTTCAGATACTGCGCTAGAAAGAGCAGCCTTAAGTTCTTCATTTCTGGATGGGGAAGCATTCATACCATCTACAGCAGCGTCTTGAATATCTGCCATAAGAAGTTCGGCAAATCTTGTAACGCCTTCCTTAGTAATTTCGCCTTCAGATACTGCTACCTTAAGTGCTTCAGCTAAGTCTGCGGAAGTAATGGAACCTTGAGAAACAGCATCACCGAGTTCTTCAAGAATAGCGGTTGTAGAGGACTTCGATTCCTTCTCTTCCTTAAAGAAATCTGATCTAGCATCTTCCTTAGCTCTAAATTCTGTACCAAGAGCAGATGTTTCAACCATTTCAGGAAGTTGTGGTTCGTCGGCTAATCTACCAGCTGAATCCATAATTTCATCAGGTGTAACCATTGCGGAAACAACAGCTTTAGCAAGAGCCTTAACAGCTGTAATCATAACAGTTTCAGCATCAGCAGAACCATGAGTTCTACACTTGTTCAATCTCTCTTCAAGAGTGCCATCAAGAACACCCTTATTAACCTTAGATACTAATTCAGAAAGAGTTTCTTTAACTTCTTCGTCCTTAACCTTATTAGCATAAAGTCCAGCATCTGCCAATTGCTTTTCGAGAACTTCAATATTAGCTTCAGATCTTGCACTATAGTAAGATCCAGCTAATTCTTCTTCTCTGATTTTATCGCCCGATGGGTTTGTTCGTGCATACTCAGCAGCATTACCGCCACCAAGTTCTTCATTAATAGTCTTGTATTCTTTGTTAGTTCTAAGCTTTTCTAATTCAACTTCTTTGACACTTCTGTCTGTAGTTGTTTCAAGCAAAGCAGTCTTAACAAATTTATTCAAATCCTTAAGTAATTCAGAAGCAACCTTAGTGCCTTGTCCAGATTCCATCATTACTAAGGCATTCTCAGTAAGTGCTGGTTCCCAATTAATTTTAACATTGTTATGATAGCCAGAAATGGAACCATCTGTTGACAGAACAACTCTATTTCCAGCCCCATCTTCAACTTTAAAATCAATGGTGACGGCGGCTGCTGTTCTCTTACGTTGTTCAGACGCAATTTTAGCAAAATGATCCATTTGATTTTTTCCCTCCGCCCTTTCAGATTGGGGCGCATTTGTTTTTATATTTGTATTGCGTCCAGATGCAGATCTGATAACGCTATTAGTTGCTTCTTTAATTAAATCTTCATTAACTAAAGAAGACTTGAAAGATAAAATGCCTTCAGCTAATCTTTCAAACTTCGATTTCCTAGTATTTTTTGTACTAGAAAAAACTTCTCTTCTATTATCTTTTGATGCCCATACGAACATTTCATTATTTTCAGAAGCAGTTGTAATGCCTCCTCCAATAGGTTCTCCCATCATTGAAGCAGGTTCTAGCATTCTTCCAACATTTCCAGCAGATGTATAATTTAAATTCGCCATCTGTTGTGGTTGTTGTTGTTGAGGAGCAGCTGGTTGTGCTTGATTAATAGGTTTTTGTTGTGCAGATTGTCCAGTATCAACACCATCATCAATAATATCTTGCATGGTAGACTGAAGATCAGCCATAGACTTAGTAATTTTACCTACGTGAGCAAGATCAATATTATCTTTTCTTGAGAACATATTCATCACAGCAACTTCAAGAAAATTAAGTGATAAATTAATCAAGTCTAAGATATTTAAGCCAGCTCTTGGATCGATTCCTAAAGCTTGCATAACAGCACCAACAGTAGCATTATTACCTGCGCCTGGTTGTGCTAAAAGCTGTCCACCTACGAGAGTGCCAGCAGTTTGGGCTAATCGAACAGCAGTATTAACAGTATCATTGGCTGTTCTAAGAGCTTGTTGATGTTCAGAAGATTCGTTTAAATGAAAAGCTACTGCAATATTCTTGTAGAGTTCGTTAGCTTTCTTTTCTAAATTTCCAGCTGCTTGAAGAATTTCGTCTACATCATAGATTTCTTCAATTTCACAAGATTCAAAAGCTCCATCACCTACACAAGAGAGTTCAATAAATTTAACTCCATAATTTTTTTCATAAATGTTTTTGCCTGTGCTAGGGTGTTTTTTGCCCTTCCATTTTTTAAGACAATCACAATAATCTTTTTCAGTGTAAGCTTTATTAGAGCAATTAGAACAGATACCATATTCTACAGAAGCTCCCATAGAAACATCATGAATTACTCCGGTTCTGATATTTCTTGCAATGTCTGGATAAGCTTCTTCATCTACAAAATAGGTACAGTAGACACAATTTTCTTCTTCGTCCCATTCTGCATATACAACCATACCTTTAGCTTGTTCAATGTCATCATTTTTATGGTTTGTATAGATTGGAACGCCTTCGAAGGTTTTGTAAGAGGGGATTTTTTCGCCTTTAATTTCCACTTCTTTTAATAATTCTTCTTTGCTAAAGTAATCGCCATTTGCATTTACTACATCTGCATCAATAGCTCTAGCACGAACCCAAAGAAGCTTAGCACCCTTTCTAGATTGCATTTCCTTAACGATATCAAAGTCTTTATATTTTTTAAAAACATCATCAGGATTCGCATAGAGTGATTGAAGGCCAATTTTTGCAGCTTCTCTAAAATTTGTTGAAGCTGTTTTCAGAAGATGTTCTTTTACGAGTTCTCTATCATTTACGTCTAGAAAACTGTCAATTGTAATTCTTCCACCTTTGGCAAACTTAAGCATTTAATATCATTCTCCGATCAGAGACTAGTCTTAATTTCTGTTCCATAATTTGCCTCTAAATTCCTGTTTTTTGTACAAATTTAAACAAACTCTTCTGTCATATTAGAGTTACCTATTTTTTTTCTAATAGCTTGAGAAATTACACTAATAACATCTTGTGAATGTTCTTTTAACTCTTTATCGGTAAATCTTAATACTGTCCAACCATTTGCAGAAAGTTCAATATCTCTTCTTTTATCTCTTGCAATTTTTTCAGGATTGTTGTGCCAGATTTCTCCATCGGCTTCAATTGCAATACCTAATTCTGGGATAGCTGCATCAAGTTGGTAATCCATTGTAGGTCCAGCTAAATATTGTCCATAGATTGAAAAAGGAAGATTCATAGAGAGTAACATGCTATAAAGTGATTTCTCAAGGCTTGTGAACATTTGTGCTTGAGGTCTATTTAATTTTTTCTTAGCATATTTATTTCTGATATTTTCATCTTCAGAATTTTGCCATGATAAGAAAATTAAGTTTGCTTCATAATTAACTGGGAAAGAAAATTCTCCACCAAAATCAGCAACTCTTAAGCTATTTCCAAAGCCATCATATTCCTCTGGTAAAGCTCCTAAGTTTCCTCTTCCTGTCACTGGTGTAATAGATTTAAGGAAATGTTCATGAGCTGCGGATTTAAATCTTACAGTGGCTAATCTTTGATTTGTATCTTTTAGATGTCCATTAAGTTTGTTATTGTAAATCTCATTAATAACTTTAGAAGCTAATCTATAAGTTTCTGTTTTTGAATTAGCCATTGGAGCTGGTCCGGGAGCTGGAGGAGCTGGCGCTGGCCCCGGAGCTCCCATTGGTGGTGCTCCCATTCCCATATCAGGTGCGCCCATACCCATTCCAGTATCAGGCATTGCAGGAGCGCCACCAGTAAATCCTTGACCTGTTACTGGACCTGAAGAAAATCCTGTAAGCATGTCGGTGTTGGCAATATTAGGATTATTAACAAAACCTGATCCCTGTTCAAATCTTAATCTTTCAATTTCCTGATCTGGGTCAAGTCCAAAAGATTCAATAAGAGTCATGTTTGAAATAACTCCATTAGAATTAGCGGTAACAAGCATCTGAAGTTTGCCAGTATCATCTCTTAATTGTAGATCATCGAATTTAATTGTAGGATAGATAATTTCATCTTGTCCTCTTTCGCCTTCTACAACAAAACCATTCCACACTGCTACTTGTTTAAAAAGTTGTTCTTCAATCCAGTGTGCAACTTCTCTTCGGAAAGTTTCAAGTCTTTGGGCCATAGCAAGAAGACCAACCTGAGCATTTCCATATGTAGGACCTTCGCCATTAAGAAGAGCCTTGTTTAGCATAAGACCATCTAAAATTTCTTGGTCAATTAATTCATATTCGTTTGTTAATTGAAGAACCTTACCAGAAGCACCATAAAATTCAAAGTCAAAAGCATGGTGAGTAACAAGGGTGAGGTTAGGGTCATTTGCGATTGTAGCTAATTCTTCCTGTACATTGTCGATATCTTCTTGTGATGCAGGTCTTTGATCATTACCTACTTTGACAATTTTAATAGGAAGGATATGTCTTTCAGCTACTAACCATTGGGATTGTCTTAATTTATCTTTATATGCTAATGTTGGGAATAATGGTCTAATCATAGGTGTGCCATAATCTTCCCAAGGGTTAGATCCATGTTTAAAGTGTTTGATAGAAATAGGGTTTAATTTAATTGGTTCTCCCCTAAGTATCATTTTCTTTACTGATTCTGGAATTTGATCGTAATATTCTTTAGGTTGTTTTTCTTGGACAATTCTAACTTCTTCTGCGGACGGTCTGTATACATATTGTCCCTCCTGATCAATCATTCCAGGCATTTTCATTACGCTATCGGGGTTTAATACAGAGATAGATTTCCAAGTTGCGCCTTCATGTTCGCATTCTTGATTCTTCTTATTGTCCCAGTTAGATCCATGGCAGTGAGGACAATCAATTGAGGCTAAAACAAATACATCTCCAAGCAAATGATAAACTTTGGATATTTCTGGTAGCCATTTTTGGAAGTTAAGTTTTTGAATGAGTTTTTCGAAATAATCTTTTACATATGAAGAAGAACATTCGAGCTTCCATCCAGAGAAAGGGTAGTTGGTGTAGAAATTGATACCTGCTGCAATTTTAGGTTCATTGTTTCTCCACCAGTTTGCCCACAGATACACTTCTTTTCGTGCATTTGGGATTTGGAAAGATGTAGCAGTAAGGAATGGGGAATAAAAATTTGGCGCAGTGGTGATATTACCAGACATCTGAGCAAATTTATTCATATTTGTAGAAACATTTGCTCCCTGCGTTGATGTAGATCTTGAGGATGCATAAGCTCTATCAATATTAAAGCCTTCAGACCCAGTGACTCTTTCTCCGGTAACTGTTTGTGCTGCAGTCCTAAATACTGTTTGTAATGATGTAACGTTTTCTGTTGACAATTTATTCTCCCTTTAATATTATACTTCAGTTTGTCGTAATATTAGAAGGAAGGTCTTGAAACATGTCAGCACCTTTGCCAACGTTATATTGAGGTATGCCCCTTATAAGCATTTCTCCTCTAATATTCTCTGTACTGCCCATAGATTGAAATACAGGATCATTTTCTCTTGCAGCTTTTAATTGCTCTTCTAATGTTAAAAACTCTGGAGAATCTTTGGAAGCCGACAATAAATTTAATAATTCATTTCTTTGTTGATCAGATAATTTTCTATAAACATCTAAGCTTATTTTCATTTGATCAAGTAAGCTTTTAATTTGTGGTAATAAAACATCCTCTTGCAAATCAGGGGAAGAAATAATTCCTCCCCCAATTGAGTTTTGTGCGATTTTATACCACATTTAGTCTTCTCTAAGTTCTTCTAATAAACTATCTAATCCAAGTTCACTAGCAAATTCTTTCAAATCATCATCAGAGAATTGATGTCCCCATTTGGCATCTTCAGCTAAAAGTTCTTCAATTGTTTTATCAATATCTTTGTTAGTTCTTTTAGGTTCTAATTCTTCTTCTCTGGTAATTGGTTCTTTTTTTGCTGTTTTATTAAGATGTTGAGAGATTGACATATCATCTCCATCTCCGGCATCTTTTAAAATTTGTTCAATGTACCACTTAGGAGCATTTTGCTTCTTTAGTAGTTCTTCAGCATATGTTTCAAATCTCTCATCTCTTCTAGAAATAAGATTATCAGATTCATTAAGATTTTCTTCAATTGTAGCTTCGGTATCGAATTTGTTATCTAATTTTACATCTCTCATAGAATCATTTTTATTTGTTCTTGGTAATTGATCTTCAAGAACTTTATCTGTATGAGTTTGGGCAGTTTTAGTAGATTTCTCATCGTTTCTTCTACCTAAATCTGCTGGCTTAGTTTTTCCTAAAGCTTCTTCAATAGATGTAAAATTATCTTTGTTTTTATGGGATTTAGAGGCTTCCATTCTAGCTTCGTATCCAATTTCGCCTTCAGTGATTGGATTTTCTCTATTACCATCAGAAAGGTTTAAAAGATTCTTAGCATTATCAGGATGTCTATGAACATTAAGTCTATTTTCCATCTTGGCATGTGTATCAGCGGTAACTCTTAACCAATCTTGATATGCACATGTGACGGAGCCATCTTGAGCAATTCTGGAATCAATACAATTCTCTCTACACTTACTTGTTTCCATAGGGATAGCATGACCAAATTCAACTTTACCTTTTGGGCAGAGTAGGTATGGTTCATTATTTTGAGTAGATAATGAAGTGTATGCAAGTCTGGTAGATGTCGTAGGAGTAATTGCGTCGAAGGCTAATTTAACAGTCTCTTTAGCTTCTTTAATATTAGCTGCAAGAATTTGACTTTTAGCAATATTAGCAATCTTTTTCATTTCAAAGGAAGAGTCTGAAATGATATATTGCATAGCGTTAAGAGCTTCTAATTGATGATGTCCTGGCGAAGTTTTAGCAACTTTGGAAGCAATTCTTTCCATTTGTGCAGCTTCATCATCATTCATGCTTGCTAAGGACATATAAGCATGTCTAAGAGCATTTCTGTGTTCTGATAATCTAAAAGCTGAAAGATTATTGAACAATCCTTGTAAATGCTCTAAAGGATTATGACCACTCATGATTTTGATAATTTTAACTGGACCACCTAAAGAATCAAAATGGTTAACAGTTGGATCTTGGCGATTGAAATCAGAATTTTCAAGAAGATTAAATGGATGATCAATTTTCTTATGTAAAGCTTCAATAGAATCTTTGATAGCTTGAAGTACACCACCACCAGAAATTAAGTCTTTTGCTTTTTCTGGGTTATGTGTATGATATTTTGTTTTAATACTGTATCCCTTAGCCATTTTTTCCTCCGAAGCCTAAATTTTGAACTAATTCTAAATCGTAATCTCTTGCCTTAAGAGCTTTTTTAATTAGTTCTAACTCTTTTTTAGCAAGATCTTTTCCAACAGGTTCTTTTCCATCGTTACCAACAGTCTTTTTATCCGTATCTGCTACAGACATAAGATAAATTGCTCTATGGATAAGATCGATAGTTGAAATTTTATTGTAATCTTGCTCTACGTCATAAATTGTTTCTGCTGCAGTTCTTAAGTTGACATCAGAAGAACTTTTAGTTTTTCTTTCTTTTTTCTTGTTATAGTCTTTTACAAGGTCAACAGCTTTTTCAATAGTTTCATTATTCCAATATTTTTGCTTTGATAAGTATCTAACAATATCAGATTTTTCAATTCCATGGTCTAATAACTTACCGACTTTACCCATTAAAACTCTAAATGGATTGCCTCTAGTTTTTTTCTTCTTTTTAGGGGCTTGGGCAAATTTAAGATTGAATTTAATAGTTGCTTCAGTTGTATTATTTTCCATTGGCTCTTCCTTAAAATCATCTAATTTATTCAATTGACGATACAATCTTTTAGCTAATTCTTTTGCATTCGGATCTTTTTTACCAGTGGCCGGGTCAACAGTTTGTCTTCTCGGATCATTTCCTAAATCAATGGATCTGATAATAATTCCTAATTTCTTTTTAACATTTTCATTTTGAACTTTAAGAATAAAATCTTCATAAACAGCTTTTAATTCTGTAATATTTTCAGGATTTGCACTAATGGTCTCTTTTAGAAGTTTATTCAATTGGTCTTTTGAGACTCTGCTTGAATCTCCGCCACCTAAATGAATATTATTAATGCCATTTGCTGGATTTGAAGCTATACCTGCATTCTCAGAATACATTTAGTCCTCTTTGTCAAAATTAAGATTAACTTTATTGTAAATTTGATTAATTGTTTGTGCGCTTAATTCTGCTCTGGATTCAAATTCGTCTCTAGACTTCTTTTCTAAAGCTAATTTTGATTCTCTTCTCTTTGCAGATGTAGAAACTCTCAATGCTTCTCTCTCATCAAGGGCCTTAAGATCTACAGCTCCAAAAGATGCATCGTATGCATATTCGGTGGAAGATCTAAGAATATTATGACCTCTTGAATTAACAACACTGGATTTTCTAAGCTCATTCATCTTAGAAGATTCCCAAGATTGATGTTTGGATGCTCTAGCTTCTCTTTGTTGTTGTTGATCAACAATAGCTTGTTGCGAAGTAACTTCTTGGCTTTGCTTGAAAGATTCTGCGATGTCAATCATATCAGGGTTGAAGATAGATGCAGATCTGGATAACATAGATGCCATATAATCTTCAGAAGAAAAAGCTTTTAAATTACTAGTTAATGTTCTAGCATTGTCGCCGTCATCATAAGCATACGAGGATCTCTTAATAGTTTCAGTACTCAGGCCAGCTGTTTTTTCAAGTTCTGCAACTCTTTCTTCAAAAGATAAATCTCTTAATTCGTTATAGATAGATGGTCCTTGAATCTTTTCCCAGGTGTTGCTTTTTAAACTAGCTTCTCTATTGAATCCAGTTTGTTTTGCAATCTTTGTTCTATTTGCCTGTGAATTCGCTTTTAATTCCGCATATGGATCTTCGTTTTCTGGTGTGCCAAAAAAACTATTTTCCAACATTGATGGAATCTGTTCGATTTGTGAAACTTTCTTGAATTTACTCATATATTTTCCCTATTAATCCCTAAAAATACTCAATCCCCCTGTTTTAATTCAGGGGGAATAATCTCGAAGGGTTTATGATTTAGTCGTATTTCTTAGTGAATAACTCGTCAATCCACTCTTGGTCGCCATAACCAAGTTCTTCTTTCCAATATCTCTTAAGTCTGTCATAATCAGCATTTGTAAGAGTAGCAACCTTTACAAGTCCGGTAACTGCAGACTTCTTGATATTGTTTGTAAGTTCAGATGCCATAACATTCTTGATTTCAACAACATCGTTGTTCTCTGTATGAGCAGAAGTACCAAGCATTGCATCGATATATTCTTGTGGGAATCCAGCAGATTGAGCCTTCTTAATGAATGCATTCTTTGCTACAGAATTAGCTTCAGAAACCTTAACAAAGTTTGTTTCTTGCGATGCAACCTTGACGTTTTTCTTAGTTGCATTTTGAGCTTCTACAATTTTTTCAATCTTGTTAGCTAAACGAACTCTGCGCTCATGTCTTGCTGCAAGAATAGCGTTAACTAATGGTTTGTCACCAGAGGCGATTGCTGCCTCAACTGCTTCAGCCGAAAGCTGACTTGGGTGATTGAAATGAATTTGTCTATTTGCCTTCACGTCTTTGCCTCTAACGACCTTTTCATGTTTTGTTTCATTCATGGCTTCTTCTTCGCCATCATCATCATCTTCTTCTGTATCGTCGTCTTCAGTTTCTTCAACTTCTTCTTCGACAACAGCACCATCATCATCATCATCGTCATCGTCATCGTCAGAATCTTCAGCAAGAGCCTTTAATGCTGCAATAACTGCATCATCTTCATTTTCAGCACTGACATGATTCTTAAAATGCTCAACGAGTTCTTTAGACATTTTTGGGCTTTTCTTCTTGGCTTCAACAATGTTTAAGCCTTCCCAGTTAATGCCTTGATATACGAGTTCAGAGTCAAGTTCGCCCTCTTGAACACGGTTTGGAAAAATTCTATCTGCCATATTTTTTAGTTCCTTCGAGAAGAGTACAGAAAAAAAGTTCTTTATTAAAGCTTAATTTTCCTGCTAAATTAATATATTTAATTATAGTTTTTATTACTTAGTTTCCTTGAAAACTTGTAATTCTCTATCCTTATACCAAATTCTGTCACCAATTTTAATGTCATTATCCGTAAAAGCATCTTTTCTAGCTTCAACTACATAACGAACTTTGCTTGATTTTGGAGACTTCATTGTGCTATCATTCTTTTTTAAATCAACAAAATCTACAATTCTTGAATTCTCATCTAAGAAAGCTAATGAAAGATCAAAACTTACATTCTGATTCCAAAAACTGTATTTATCTGGTGTATTAAATATAAAAATGACAGCTTCATCATCTTCAAGAGGTTCAGCATACATCAGACCTTTTGTTCTTTTTTGGTCTGTATCTGCAACGAATCTTACTTTAAAGACGAAATCGGGGGTCATATCTTTTTAAATTTAGATGAAGAAGCTGTTTTGACAGATGCAACCTTAACTGAATTTGCTTCTGTGTAATCAAACTTAGTCTTCTTCCTTGCCTTTCTAAATTCATTAACTGGATTATTTAAATAATGATCTCTCAATGCAATTCTAGCCTTACTGGTAAGAGTTACAGATCTGCCATAACCTTGTAATAATCCTGCGGTCTTCAGATATAAAAGATCATTGTCAGAAATATCTCCAGGAACATTGCAGAACTTATCACCATTTCTAGTATTTAAACCTAATCCTGCAGCAGTGGTAATAGTGTCAACATTCTTGTCAATGATCTCAAGAAATCTAATATCTCTTTCTGATACTTTGGAAGATGTTTTAGTATTGTTATGTTCATGTACACCTAATAATTGTAATTGAAGTCCTGACATACCTGAATCGCTGAGGCCTTTAAAATCAAAAAGTTCCTCATGTAAATCTAACTTATGTACTGGTTTAACTGGGAATGGCATTGTTCTCTCCTTATCTATATGGACCGTATTTGATTGCTGGATTGCTGGCTTGATCTTTTTCTATGTTCTCTGCTAAAAAATCGTCTAAATCTCTTAAACCTGGATTAGACATTGTAAATCCATCTTCGTAAATTAAAGCTGGACCGGGAACATCAGCCTCTCCATGTAACTGCTCTTCGATACCTTTAATTCCACTGTCTCCATCTGGTAAATCTATATAAGTTGGAATCTTGTCTCTATAGTGTTTGGTTCTTAAAAAGTCTGCATTATCAAAATCATATGCAACGTCTTTCCATTTAACAAGGTGGCTAGAAAGATCATATGTAGAATCACTTAAAGATGGGTAAATCTGAGCTATTTTTATATTAATTAGATCGGCAGAATTAAATAGTCCAATCTCATCATAATAATTGGCTTTTTTAATTAGTTTTAAAATCTTTTCACTTACTTTCATATCTTAATTTATTGACTACAAACGTTAAATTATTCCTTTGATATGATTTTCAAATGTTTTCAAAGAGCTTATAATTGTTTGATCCATATTCATATAAGCATAATTAGCAAGTCTTCCACCAAAAATATATTTACTCTTATCAATCATCTTTAAATAGTTTCTAAAGATTTCATTATTTTCTGAAGAGTTAATTGGATAATATGGATCGTTTAATTTGTTATATTCTTCAGGAAATTCATAAGTGATAATAGATTCTTTTGAAGGTTTAAAATTAAAATATTTATGTTCAATAATTCTAGTCCAAGGTATATTTTTGTTTGGGAAATTTACTTGAGCTATACCCTGATAATCTTCGTGAACTAAATGATGTGAAAATTTTAAAGATCTATATTCTAAGTCCCCATGAATATAACCAAAGAATCTATCAATAGGGCCAGTGTAAACAACATATTTAGCTAACTTGTCAAAATCATCTCTATCGCTAAAATAATCTGTGTTTAGTTCTAATGGAATATCACCTAAGATGTTTTTAAATAAATCTTCATATCCATTTTTAGGAACGCCAGAATAAGTTTTCTCATGGTAATCGTCGTTGAAATTAAATCTTATTGGCAATCTATTAAATACAGAAGAGTCTATAGTTTTTGCATCTCTTCCCCATTGCTTTTCTGTATAGCCTTTAATTAATAACTCATAAATATGTTTACCAACAGAATCTATAGCAAGTTCTTCAAAGTTTGTTGGATTTTTAAATTCGTAGAAAGATTGGAATAATTTCTTTACTTCAGAAATAGATGATAATTCTGGATAAATTTGATAGATAGTTTGAAGATTTATAGGGAATGAATAATATTTCCCATTTGCAAAAGATTTAACTTTATGTCTGTAGTTATTAAATTCTGAAAAGCTATTAACATATTCCCAGATTTTTTCATTATTGGTGTTGAAAATGTGAGGGCCATATTCATGAACGTTAATGCCATTATAAATTTTACTGTAACAATTTCCACCAATATGATTTCTTTTATCAATAACTAAGACTTTTTTGCCCAGATTATAAGCTTCTCTTGCAAATACTGATCCAAAAAATCCAGAGCCAACAACTAAATAATCATACATAATGTTCTTTTACAATTTACCAACCAGGAGTGAAGAATGGATCTGTTACTAAATCATGAACTGGTGTAAGCTTTTCAGTACTATCATCATCTTTAAGGAAATTTTGCCAGTTATCATATGGAGCCTTATGTAAATTTCCTTCAAGAGAATCATTCAAATTTAACTCTTTTTTCTGAATATTAGATTTATCTTTTTCAATATGGTTTTTATAGGGGGCATCATTACCAGGAAAATCAAAAGGCAAAGCTGGTGTGTTCCAAAATTCACTATAGCCACTTCTATTTTGCTTAGGTAAAACTTCTAAATATTCATCTAAAGTTAAATCTGTAGGACCTAAAATTGGCACTGGATTAGGAAAGTGAGTTTTTCTATATGTTTCAAATTCTGATTGCTCTTCAGAATCATCTACAGTTACCCTATCTCTTCTGTTAATAGGATAAGCTTCAACAATTTTATCTAAATCTCTAATAGCCCAGTGAATTCTTTCTGGTTTAATTAAATCTGGAATATTATCAATTAAGTCAGATTTAAATCCATCTTCATATTTTCTCTTAGAACTTAATAATTCTTCAATTCCAACTATATGTTCGTTTTTTGGTTGGTAATGTTCTTTAATAAATTTGACAGAGTTATTTCTTAATCTATTTCCAGCATCTTGAAGAAATTTTTCGTGTTTTTCAATCTCTTCCTTAACCTTCTTCTTATATCTTTCTCTTGGGGTTAATTCAAAAGGGATTGTGTCATCTTCAGAAAATCTATGGAAAATTTCAAGACGATTTTCAATATTTCTATCCTCAGAAGGGTCAACAGGATTATGGGTTCTTGCTAAAAAATGCTCAAATGAAATATCCTCAATAAGAGCATTAATATCCCAGCCTCCAGGATTATAACCACCTTTACCTATAGGACTTCCACCAGGCGAATATGGAGAAGATGTTCCACCACCACCAACACCACCATATTGAGCAATTTTAATAGATTTGTCCATATTAAGTCCTTGAAGTTGGATAAGAACCAGAGTCTAATGTAAATGTTTTGATAACTGTTGTATTATCACTTGCATATAAAGATAATGTAGTACCTGAAATAACCCACTTGCCAAAACCATAAGCCCTAGCAGCATTTAAAGCATCGCCTAAAGTATGAGCAGTATTAGATGTAGGAACAGATTGAGTCATGTCCATCTGGGTATATGCTAGATTAACAGTAAGAACAGCTCCGTTAGTTCCTGAAGCTCCTCTTACATTAATAGTTACATCAGAAGAACCGGAAGCAAAAGCAGCGTTCGGCACATCTAATCTATAAATTCCAGGCATTGTTGTAGAATTAATCTCTGCAAAGCCACCCGAAATCCACGAGCCGGTTGTTGTCTGACTTACTAAAGAAATCTGAACTGGAGTACTTCTATTTCTTGCATAATAAGCTTGTAATCCAGATGTTTGATAAGTTAGCCCTGTAGCACCGAGGTAGAGTTCGATGCTTTGAGATGTTGAGCCGGGAGCGATTGTGATGCTGTTCGTATCAGATGGATTAAAGAATCGAATCACATTGTTCCGACCTGCAAAGGTGTAACTTGCTCGGTCTGGTGTTGTTTGATACCAAGGTACACCATCGATATCAGTTGCAGGTGCGCCAGATACAACACCGCTTGCTATTGCACGACTCCCTAGATAAGGTCCATAGAATGAAGGTGAAGGAATACCTGCGAGTGCGGAGTATCCGTAGTCAAGACCAAAAGTGCCACCACGAATCGTGTTAGCACCTATGTTCATACCGAAATAATCACCGAATATAACGTTGTAATCTTCATCGCATGAGCCAACAGTTCCGCCGTGTATAAAACCATTGATGGCATTAAATATACAGTTTCTTACAACAGATGGAGTGGCGGTGTTTGTACTGTACAAAAGTAATGGAACGCCTCCAAACCCACAGCAGTTATAAATTACAACATTGCCCCCAT
>ENA-OSIY01000922-OSIY01000922.1-marine-metagenome-genome-assembly--contig:-NODE-922-length-16039-cov-6.164453_pt1 | contig 16039 bp, 31 predicted proteins | sample MGYA00237884_ERZ534233 | MGnify/ENA primary metagenome ERZ534233 (study PRJEB26412, sample SAMN06343840) | marine metagenome | isolation source: estuarine water | place: USA: Columbia River Estuary... | reverse complement strand
AAAATTTGGATTAAGAAAAAGCAGGAGAAAATAATGGCTGAATACCCGTCACAACTTTTTACAGATAAGAATGAAGACAGGATTAAAAAGATTCTTGAGCTTTCTAAGACTGCTCCAGCTGGATACAATATTCTTGCTGCCTGTTTAGATATTACAGAAATGTTGTTGGAAAAGAATGTGGCATATGGCAATTCTGCACTCAACCCTATTCGTATTTTTAGTGATGCAGATGATATGGAACAGCTTAATGTTCGCATTGATGATAAGTTAAATAGAATTAAGAATAAAAAACTGTATGCAGGAGATAATGATGAAGATGATCTTATTGGATACCTATTACTAAAGAAGGCTAAAAAGCGTGGCTAAAAGAAAGATAACTTACTTAGATAGGTTTGAAAGAAAGTTTTCAATGGTTACTGAAACTGGTCACGAAATAAATAAAGGTGACTTGATTAAGATCTCTGGAGAATATGGGGCTACTTTTAAGTTTCAATGCCTAGTCAAAAATCCTGAAAATGGTGTAGAATGGATAGACTGCTTTCAAATGTTGAAGGATACATCTGGACCAACTAGGTCTTTTTATCCTGATAGAGTTAAGGCAGTAAAGAAGAGAGGTAAGCGTGTCAAGCGAAGCAGCGTTAGTTAATCATTTAGACCTTGTTAATAAGGTTGCATCAGAGTACCTAAAAGGATCTGATGCTTCAGAGATTTCAAAAATACTTGACATTCCAAGAGTAAAAGTTACTGAGCTTCTTACTGACTGGAGAGTTATGGCTGCCAACAATCAGGCAATCCATGCTCGTGCAAAAGAAGCCCTTGCTGGTGCAGACCAACACTTTTCATCTTTAATTAAAAAAGCATATGAAGTTATTGACTCTGCAGATACTACTGCAAACTTAACTGCTAAGACAACATCTATTAAACTTATTGCTGACATTGAAAGCAAGAGACTTGAAATGTTGCAGAAGGCTGGACTTCTAGACAATCAAGAATTAGCAGATGAACTTTTAGAAACAGAAAGAAAGCAAGAAATACTTATAAGCATTCTTAAAGAAGTAACTTCATCCTGTGAATCTTGTAGACCAAAAGTTTTAACAAAACTTTCTCAAGTTAATGAGGGTGGGGTAGTTATAATTGACAATTGATATTAGTGATTTTATGGAGGCTCTTGATGAGTCACCATTTTCAGAAACCCCAGTTGACGTTGTAACGTTTGTTACAGGTGAAAAATATTTAAATCAACCAAATTTGTCGGAGTATCAATATACCCTTGTTGAATGTATGAGTCAAATCTATCAAGAAAAAGATATCATTAGATATATGGGTGAAGAAGCTGGTAAAGAACATTATAAAAAATATACTAAAAGTGAAATCATTATGCAGCTTGGAAAGGGTAGTGGAAAAGACTATACTTCTACCGTTGGATGTTCTTATTTAGTTTATAAATTGTTATGCTTAAAAGATCCCTCAAGATATTTTGGTAAGCCATCTAATGATGCCATTGATATTATGAATGTTGCTATCAATGCTCAACAAGCTAAGAATGTTTTCTTCAAAGGATTTAGAAGTAAGATAGAAGGATCTCCGTGGTTTGCAGGAAAGTTTTCTCCACCAAAGATTGATAGTATTGAATTTGATAAAGCAATTACTGTGTACTCTGGTCACTCTGAAAGAGAATCTGCTGAAGGCTTGAACTTAATGCTGGCAATTCTTGATGAGATCTCTGGCTTTGCAATGGAGTCTGCAAGTGGAAACGATCACGCTAAGACTGCTGACAATATTTATAAAGCATTCCGTGGATCTGTTGACTCTCGCTTTCCAGACTTTGGAAAGGTAGTTCTTCTTTCATTCCCTCGTTTTAAAGGTGACTTTATTTCAACAAGGTATGAAGATGTTATTGCAGAAAAAGAAACCATTGTAAGGTCTCATGAGTTTATTTTAAACCCTGCCCTATCAGAAGATGATCCTCAAAATAAGTTTACTGTTGAATGGGATGAAGACCATATCAACTCTTACAAACTTCCTGGAGTCTTTGCACTTAAAAGACCAACTTGGGAAATTAATCCTACAAGAAAAATTGAAGATTTTAAATTAGCTTTCTTCACAGATATGCCAGATGCATTAATGCGTTTTGCCTGTATGCCAACTACCTCATCTGATGCATTTTTTAAAAATAGGGAAAAGCTTGGAATGGCTTTTAAAAAACATAATCCGATTGATGTTTCTAAAAGAATCGAACAATCCTTTCAACCAGACCCAGACACAACCTATTACGTTCACGCTGACCTTGCACAGAAGCACGATAAGTGTGCGGTATCAATTGCCCACATTGATAAGTGGGTAAGTCTGCAATCATTTAATGATTATCAGCAGATTGTTCCGTTTGTTGTAGTTGATGCAATCGTGTACTGGGAACCTAAAAAAGAAGGTCCAGTAGATTTATCAGAAGTAAAGAATTGGATTATTAATCTAAGAAGGCTTGGTTTTAATTTAGGACTTGTAACCTTTGACCGTTGGAACTCTTTTGATATTCAAAGAGATTTAAGTAGTGTTGGAATTAAAACAGAAACTCTTTCTGTAGCTAAAAAACATTATGAAGACTTGTCTATGCTTGTTTATGAAGAAAGAATAGTCTTACCTCAAATAGATTTATTACTTGAGGAAATGCAGGAACTTAGAATTATGAATAATAATAGAGTAGACCACCCAAGAAAGAAGTCCAAGGACCTTGCAGATGCTATGTGTGGCTCTGTATATAATGCAATTAGTCACACAAGAAGAGAAAAAATTCAGGAAGTAGAAATTCATACCTATCAGTCTCGTCCAAAAGTTGACAAGGATGATGAAAAGATGATAAAATCTAAGCCTGAGATGACGGAAGATATTAAAGAATATCTTATGAATTTTAATTTAATTTAGTAGAAAATGGATCTAAGTTTATGAAAGAATATTTAGCAAATAATGACATTTGCTTTGATGATATCTTAATGGTTCCACAATATTCGGAAGTAGTTAGTAGAACAGCCGTAGATTTAAAGATGCCAGTTGGTGGCTCTACCTGGCTAGACTTTCCAGTAATCGCATCTCCAATGGACACAGTTTGTGAAAAAGATATGGCTATTGCAATTGCTGAATCTGGTGGAATTGGAATTATCCATAGGTTTATGTCTGTAAAAAAACAAATAAAAATGGTTAAAGAAGTAAATAGTTATAACAATCTTAACCTACCTGTTGGTGCAGCACTATCAAGTACATTTCTTGAAGAGCAGGTAGAAAAACTAATCTCTGCTGGAGCTTCTATGCTTTTAATTGACACTGCAAATGGTCATAGTAAAATGGCAATTGATGCAACAATAAGGTTAAAAAATATTGTTGGAAACGATATTCATATTATGTCTGGGAATGTTGCAACAGCAGAAGGATATATTGCCCTGGATGCTGCAGGTGCTGATTCTATTAGAGTTGGCATTGGTGGCGGTAGTATGTGCACAACAAGGATAGTATCTGGTCATGGTATTCCAACACTATCTTCAATTATAAACGTGCGAGAGACAAAAGATAAGTTTGGCTTAAATGCTGCCATTGTAGCAGATGGTGGAATTAGAAATACTGGAGATATGATTAAGGCATTTGCAGCAGGAGCAGACTCTGTAATGCTGGGCTCAATGTTGGCTGGTACTGATGAATCTCCAGGGTCTTTACATTTTAAAGGTAATAAAAAGTTTAAATCTTTTAGAGGAATGGCAAGCAAAGAAGCTAATAAGGATAAAGACATTGCAGTTGCAGAAGGAGTATCTACAATGATTCCATATAAGGGATCTGTAAAAGATATTTTTAAAGATATTAAAGGCGGTATTGGAAGTGGATGCTCTTATACTGGAGTAGACTTTCTTTGTAATTTATATCAAGAATCTATGTACATAAGGGTGTCACCATTAACTGTAAAGGAGTCGTTACCTCATGGAAGATAATGAAGAAATGAGTAGCGAAGAATTATCAGAAATGATTGAGTACTTAATTGAAGTAGGTGCTATGGAAATTATGGGGTATGATTCTATATCAGATCAGTTTACATACAAGATAACTTCAAAATGTAAAGAACTTTATCCAGAATTATATTATGCACATTATGAAGCCGTTGGAGAAATGGCTAGTCAGTTGTGGATGAAAGATGTCGTAGACATAGTGTTTACTGAGGGGCAAACAATTGTTGGAGTTACTCCAGAACAAGTAGAATATATAAAAGAAAATATAAGTACTTTTTCTGATGATGAAAGATTTTTTCTTGAAGTATTGCTAAATCATTATGAGCAAAAATAGGATATAATATTAGTTATGGATATTATTAAATCAGCAGAATGGGAAGGCGAACCCCTTTACAATATGCTTTCAGAAGATGAAAAAGCCTTTGCAGATTCATTATTAAAATTAACAGAAGAGCTTGGACCACTAGATCAATCAGAAGGTATTTGGATTGGCTATGAAGATGGAGCTACAAATGAAAATGCTTCAATTGGTGTAAAGTGTGGAAACTGTGCTTTGCATAAATCTTCTGTTGCTTGTGCAATTATTTCACAACAGATTGAAGAAGAAGGTGCTTGTAGACTTGCAGTAATTCCAGATGGATATGTAAATTCTGATATGAAAAATTCTGGAGAAGAGTTTGAAGAAATGATTCCAGAAATGTCAAAAGCCGATTCAGTTAGAGTTGGTCAAATGGTTTCTTGGAACTCTAGTGGTGGAACTGCAAGAGGAAAAGTTGTAAGAGTTGTAAGAAGTGGTTCTATAAATGTTCCTAATTCTGATTTTACAATTACTGGAACTGCAGATAATCCAGCAGCACTTATTAGAATTTACAGAGACGGAAAGCCAACAGATACTCTTGTTGGTCACAGGGTAGAGACTCTAAGAATATCAACTTCAAAAGCACACCACGATGATGTTATTGGAAATGATGATGTTCCAAATACAAGAGCTCACTCAATGGAAGATTGTGATGATAAAAATTGTCCACAGCATTCAATGGGTAAAAAAGATTACTCTGATAAAGAAAGACAGATGTTAGCTCGTAGAGATATGGCTTTGCCTGATGGATCTTTTCCAATTGTTACTGCAGCAGATTTAAGTAATGCAGTTCAGGCAGTTGGTCGTGCATCAAATTATGCAAGAGCTCGTAACCACATTATTCGTAGAGCAGAAGCTCTTAATAGAATTGATTTACTTCCAGAAGAATGGAAGCCAAAGTCTCAAAGAAAAGGGTACAATGTAGAAAAAAGAGATGTCTCTGACATTGATTTAAAGCCAACAGAAGCTATGGCTAGTAATGCAAAAAGAGGACTAGAGTTAAGAAGTAAGTTTGGCAGAGGTGGAACTGCTGTTGGAGTTGCTCGTGCTCGTGATTTAAGCAATCGCACAAACTTAAGTCCAGAAACTGTTGCAAGAATGTATTCATTCTTTTCAAGACACGAAGTAGACAAGCAAGGTAAAGATTGGGACAATGCAGAACGTCCATCAAACGGAAAGATAGCTTGGCTACTTTGGGGTGGAGACTCTGGGTTTGCTTGGTCAACACAAAAGTGGGAAGCAATTCAAAATGCAAGAGCATCTAAATCAGATGATACTTGGACAGATTCACCATTTTCTTTTTATAAATAATAGGAGGCTATATGCAAAAGTTATCTCCCTTGCAAATACTATCAGCATGTTTAATTGCTATAAACTTCTTTGCAATCAACTTATTTGTTATAATTACCTCTCTAATTCAAGAAAATAAGGAAGAAGACTTTTCGGTATCTTTTAAAGGATTTTCTAGAAAAAGTCAGCTATGTAAAATTTTAGATGAAGGAACTGTAAGAGTAGCCATCCAAGATAATAATGCTTATTGGGTAATAGATAATATCCTATACAAGGCAGACATTAGTAAAGATGGTAAGATTCTTAATGAAAATGCTGTAAGAGTAGATGTTTTTAACCTTTCCGAAAAAGAAGTAAGTAATCTTCTTTCAATAATTGATACAATAAGTACTTAGTTTAAAGTTGACATTTGTCATATAAAAATGTATAATAGTATTTAATAGAAAAGGATTTACTATGGTTATTGTAGTTGAGGGAACAAAAGAGTTCGCTGATTATGAGATATTTATGAGGGCTATGACAGTTGCACTGTCAACCCCAAATGATAACAATCAAATACAAGTATGGAGTCTTGGACCACATAAGATTAATAACTTTACTGCAGCATTTTGTAACTCTGCAGAAAACTATTTAAAACAAAAAGGTTTTAAAGTTTCTTTTTCTAAAATAAATGAACAATGGGTTAAACAAAATATTGAGCATGTTACATACTATGCATACTTTAGTTTGCCAAAAGAACCGTTGTCAAAATTTGCAACATATATGGAACATCAAGAAGATCTTGAGATGGGAATTTTTAGGTATTAAATGAGTCTAACAGTTTGGTCTTTAATAATTTTTGCAACATATAGTTTGTTTTATTTATCAATGCTTTTTGCGGTAATGCTAAAAACAAGTGTAACAAAGATAGCAACTATGGTTGTATGTTGGATGGTATACCAGATAGCTACACTATGGTATGGTCTTGCTACAGATCAAATCGGATTTATTTTAATGTTCATATTCCAATTTATTGTTACAATTTTAACAGTAATTATTAGCACAGAAAGATCTATTAATGAAGATATCTGATTTACAGAAAATGGAATCAATTGTAAGTGGCAACCCTTCTTTAACTTGGGAAGGCTGGAACGTTGTGTTTCTTGAAAAAGATGAACAGGCTAGTCTAAAAAAGAATGCAGCCTTTATTGATTCTACCTGGCACAAGAAAGTTGTGTTCGAAAATACTGGTGGGGTCTGGGATATTCCAGACTCTATATTAAGGAAGGGCGATGTACAAGTTTGATGAAAAAGCTTTATGCCTTAATATGGATACAAATCTTTTCTTTGATCAATATGAAGAAAATCCAGAAGTTTCCAAAAAAGTAGACCTACTGTGTATAAAATGTCCAGCACAAAGACAGTGCTTAGCATATGGAGTTAGTAATTCTGAGTGGGGTGTTTGGGGTGGCGTTTACTTGGAGGGTGGAAAGATATCTAAAGAGTTTAACAGTCATAAAGAAAAGACTGATTGGTTTAGTGTCTGGTCTGGAATTACAATGGAGAGTAATTAATGTATACCAGTAAGATGAAACATGCAATTAGATCTGTAAAAGCTCCAAAAGATTTTGAGATAGCAATTGCAGACTATGATCATTTTCTTGCTATTCAATTTTATGAAAGTCATTGGAGACATTTAAATGACAATGAAAGGCTTCGTTGTATAGAGTATATGACGAAAGTAAAAAATATCTTAGAGTCGTTAGGTGCGAATGTCTCACTTGACCCAATTCTAGATATCAAGTATAATGATGAAAGACAGCTATAAGGAGTAAAAATGGCTACAACAATTACGGTAATAGGAAACCTGGTTAAAGATCCAGAAAAGAAGGATCTTGGCTCAGGAAAAGTTCTTGCAAAGCTTCGTGTTGCAAGTACAGAAAGATTCCAGGATTCTGATGGAACTTGGAAAGATGGAGACACAGCATTTTATGATGTTGTATGTTGGAGAACTCTGGCAGAAAATGTCTCATCAAATCTTTCAAAAGGAAATAAGGTAATCGTTCATGGTAAATTAAAGTACCGTGAATTTGATCGAAAAGACGGAACTAAGGGCAACGCCTTTGAAATTGATGCAACTGATGTTGGTCCATCACTATCAATTAAGTCTGGAACATTTAATAAGACTAGCAATGTTTCAAACTCAACAGTTTCAGTTGGAGCAGAAGAGCCTGATCCTTGGGCTTAGTAGGAGTGCCCCCGAAAGGGGGCTCTTTTAGTTTGACAAAATACAAAAAGTTTGGTAGAGTATATTAATGCCAGTATATTTATATGCATGTGAAAAGTGCGAAGATAATAAAGAACTAGTTAAGGGAATGAATGATCCTGACCCAGAAATTTGTCCAGATTGTAAAAGCACAATCAAAAGAGTTTTTGGTGTAGGTGGAATTCAATTCAAAGGTAAAGGATTTTATAGCACAGGTGGCTAGTAGGAGAAAAAATGTCTAGTAAAAATGAAATGTTAGTTAATGAAAAACAATATCGTGCAGTTATAACAAGAGTTAAAGGTGGATGGAAAGCATCTGTTCAAGTTAGACTTGGAATTAACGAATGGAAAAAAGTTCCATGTGGCTTAAAAGGTTTAGTTTTTCCATCAAATACTGCTGCTGAAAATGTGGCAAGACTTAAGATGAAAGAACAAATAAGCCTTGATAAAAATGATAAAGATGAATCATATGTTATCTACCCTAAATAAAAATAAAGGATATCAGTATGACTTCTTTTCAGAAGAATGGTCTTTTGAATGTGGGGCTTGTGGTACAGAGCTTTATGCTCCTACCAAGAAACATATGGAAGGCAACTTCTGGATTCATACTCATTCAAAAGAATGTCTTGGTGGATGGTAATGAATAAAGAAGAGTTAGAAGAAGCCTTATCTCAAATAGAAGAAGAGATTATGGTTATGGATGGTTTTGAAGAAGCCTTTATAGGCTTATCTTTAAGATGTGGTCAACCAACACTTGCTACATATTCCTGGGAAAAAATGGTAGATGTTTTGATGGACAGAGATGATATGGAATATGATGAAGCGGTTGAATACATATCTTATAATTGTCTTGGTGCATGGATGGGTGAACTCACTCCAATCATAGTGCTACCTCTGGAGTTTTAATGCCTGATAAAAAAGAAGTTTATAACGAATGTTATATGTGTGAAAATATGTACCTAGATATATTAGATTTAATAAATCATATAAGGTTAGAGCACAAGGAAGAAACTGGTACACAATGAGCTTTCTTATTGAAAAAGTTAAAGAGATGTTAGAAGAGTATCAAAAAGAAAATGGAACTCTTGATGATAAAGAATATGAAAAACTTTTTGTACATTTTTATTTAGAGAATGAAGATGAGTACTTAAAGAAAAGAATTAAGTCAATTAGATCTGATGGTAAAAAGAGAGTATGATGGAATTTAAAATAGAGCACGATGTAGACAAAGGACCACTAGTTAGATGGATAGCTAATCAGGCTATGAATGTATCTGGCTGGTTGGCAAAAGTATCCTCTCCATATGCAGATATGTATACAGCAGTATGGGATGATTATGAAGATGAAAGTGATCTTGCTGAGCCACATAACCAAATGGGAATATTTGATAACCTAGAACCCTTGCCACAGTTTGATCGTTTAACAGAAGATTTAATCTAATGTCAGATGATTATTATTACTATAGAGATCAAGTAAAAGAACTTCAGACTGTTAATGATTTTGTTAGAAGGAATACTTTACTTTCTGTCCAAAATAGGATAGAATACATCAAAGATGAACGAGAAAAAATAGGTTTGCCAATTAGCGGTATAGATATGGCACTTGAAGTAGTTAGGACAATGTTAAATGAAAAATAAAAAAGAAGTAAAAGATGATAGAACAATCATTTATGAAAATAATCTATATACAGTAGATGAGTTTGTTAATAAATATTCTCACGCTTTAACATCATACTTACTTACAAGGCAGCTTGGAGATAAGGGTAAAAAGTCTCACATAGTTGATCTTGCAGTAGAGAATGCATCTTTTGCAGAATCTCTTTATATTTCAGTAGATAGTTTTAGATGATGTTTCTTACAAAGATGATTAGATTTGCAGAAAAAATTGGTATGGATGTAGACGAGCTTATGGAAATGACAGTTCTTGATGCCATAATGAAAATAGAAGAGACTAGAGATATGTGGGCAGACTTAAGAAAAGAAATAGGATAGTCTTTAAGGTATAATTGAATAATGAATTCTATGATAGATATAAAAGTAATTGGCTGCGGTGGCGGTGGAATTAATGCTGTTGATAGCATGATCCTGCAAGGACTATCTGGAGTAGAGTTTATTGCAATAAATACTGACGTTCAAGCACTAATGCCAAGTTTGGCAGATGTTAAAATTGATATTGGAAGAGATAGAACCCGTGGTCTTGGTGCTGGAGCAGATCCTAATATTGGAAGACTTTCAGCAAAAGATAGCATAAGTGAAATTTCTGAAGTTGTTTCGGGTGCTGATGTTGTTTTTGTAACGGCTGGAATGGGTGGTGGAACTGGAACTGGTTCTGCACCTATAGTCGCAGGATGTGCTAAAAAAGCTGGAGCCTTAACCGTGGGCGTTGTAACTACGCCATTTGGGTTTGAGGGCAAGAAGCGTATGAATAATGCCTTAGAGGGAATTAATAGTTTTAGTAAAGAAGTAGACACCCTCATAGTTATTCCAAATGAGAATCTTATCTCAATGCTTGACCCAGATATATCTATGCAAGATGCCTTTAAAGAGGCAGACAATGTTTTATTAAAAGCAATAGCAGGAATATCTGATTTAATAACTACCCCTGGTCAAATTAATATTGACTTTGCAGATATTAAAAGAGTTATGAAAGATGCTGGATCTGCATTTATGGGAATTGGCTATGCAGATGGGGAAGATCGTGCAGAAGTTGCAGGTAACGAAGCAATTACAAGTCCAATTCTTAATGTTGATCTTAATGGTGCAATGGGTGTTTTGATTTCAATAGCATCATCTGGTCAAATTAAAATGCAAGAAGTTAACAAGATTGCATCTCTTGTAGCAGATAAAGCACACGAAGATGCTGATATCATATTTGGAACAGTCTTAGATCCAGATCTTGAGGATGGTATTTTAGTAACTGTCATAGCGACAGGCTTTGTAAATGAATGATATTCAATGGACCTTTGGAATTATAACTGTCTATGAAGATAAGCAAAGACTTCAAGAGATCATAGAGAGCATTCGTAATCTTAATATTCCAGAATATGAAATACTATTTGTTGGTGGTGGAGATAGCTCTGATATTGATGGTGAAGATATTAGAAAGATTGCCTTTGATGAATCAGTTAAAGAAAGATGGATTACAAGAAAAAAGAATATACTTGTAAAAGAATCCAAATACGACAATATAGTTTTAATGCACGACTATCATATCTTTGATAAGGAATGGTACAAAAACTTTGTTGAGTTTGGAACTGATTGGGAAATTTGCTCTTGCCCGCAATACTTAATTACTGGATCAAGAAATCCTATGGACTGGTCTCTTTGGGATAAGCCAGGTTATGGAAGAGCCTGGTCCTTAAACTATGATGACTGGTCTCAGACACAATATATGTACATCTCTGGTGGATTCTTTATGGTCAAGCGTCATGTAATGATTGAAGAACCACTTGATGAAAGTCGTGGATGGAATGAAGAAGAAGATGTTGAATGGTCTTACAGGGTAAGAGATAAATATGTTATGAAGTGCAATGGTAAAAGTATTGTTAGGCATAACAAATGGCATAGACACGCAGGACCTCAAAGATGAGTAATAGATTAGTTATATTTGATTTAGATGGTGTTCTAATTGATTCAAAAGATTTACATTATAAAGCTCTTAACAATGCATTAGAAAAGGTTGATCCAAAGTATAAAATATCTTATCAAGAGCATTTATCAAAGTATGATGGATTAAATACTAGGAAAAAGCTTTCTATGCTTACCAAAGAAAAAGGACTGCCACAAGAATCTCATAATAATGTATGGAAAGATAAGCAGGAAGAAACATTTTTAATGCTTGAAAATATTCCAGCAAACACAAATGCTATAAACATTATGTTATACCTAAAATCTGAGGGTTGGAAAATTGCCATAGCATCTAATAGTATTAGAGAAACTATTATAAAGTCTTTACACGGAATACAGGTACTTCATTTAGTAGACTACATTGTTAGCAACGAGGATGTCTGGCATCCAAAGCCACATCCAGAAATGTATTGGAAGTGTATGGTAGCGTTAGATGCATTTCCAAAAGATACAATAATTATAGAAGACTCTCACATTGGAAGGCAGGGAGCTTTAAATTCTGGGGCAAACCTATACCCAGTTAAAGATTCTTATGATCTTAATGATACAATATTCATAGAGTTTATAGAAAGATTTGAAAAGAAAGAGAGAACTGGACAAGTGCCTTGGAAAAATAAAGAGATGAATGTGCTTATACCTATGGCTGGTGCAGGTTCAAGATTTGCACAGGCAGGTTACACATTTCCAAAGCCATTAATTGAAGTTAATGGTAAGCCAATGATCCAGGTAGTTGTTGAAAATCTTAACATTGATGCACACTATATCTTCTTAGTACAAAAAGATCATTATGAAAAATATAATCTTAAACAACTTCTTAATCTTATTGCTCCAGACTGCGACACAGTTATTGTTGATGGAATGACTGAGGGTGCTGCTTGTACAACCTTACTTGCTCAAGAGCTTATCAATAACGACAAGCCACTTCTAATGGCTAACTCTGATCAGTATGTAGAATGGGACTCCAACGAAGCACTGTATGAGTTTGGTGCTAGCAATATAGACGGTGGAATACTTTCATTTAAAGCAACTCATCCAAAGTGGTCTTTTGCAAAAATTGGAGAAGATGGATTTGTTTCAGAGGTAGCAGAAAAGAATCCAATTTCTGATAATGCAACAGTTGGAATATATTATTGGAAACACGGATCTGATTATGTTAAGTATGCAAATCAAATGATTGATAAAAACATTAGAACTAACAATGAATTTTATGTTTGCCCTGTTTTTAATGAAGCAATTGAAGATGGCAAAAAGGTAAGATTGAAAACTATTGATAAGATGTGGGGAATTGGAACCCCTGAAGACTTGAATTACTTTTTAGAAAATAACAAGGAGATATAATGGCAAAAGGTAAGAAAGACTATTTAAAAATGCAAAACGATTACTATGATGAATATGCTGCTAAGTGGTCTTTAGATTTTAGAGATCCAGTAGTTGGATCATATGATGCTCACAATAACTGGAAAGACTATGATGAATTTCTTTTTAAAGATTTTGATACCTCTGGTTTAGTAGCACTAGACTATGGATGTGGTCCAGGAAGAAACATTGTAAAATTTAATAGTAGGTTTGAAAGAATTGATGGAGTAGATATTTCAGATGTTAATCTAGAAAAGGCTAGAGTTAATTTACAACATAATAATATAGAAGTTCCAAACCTGTATGTCACATCTGGAGACAACCTATCAATGATTGAAGATGATGTTTATGATGTAATGTTTGCAGTAATTTGTTTTCAGCATATCTGTGTTCACGATGTTAGATTTAACATTCTTAAAGAAGCTTACCGTGTTCTTAAAGATGGTGGAAAGCTTTGCTTCCAGATGGGATTTGGTGGAAAAGAAGGTATTCCAACGGCTGGATATTATGATAATCTTTATGATGCTGCAAGTACAAATGGTCATTCAGATGTTAGCGTTACTAATGAAGATGAGTTAATTGATGATTTAGTTAACAAAATTGGATTTAAAAATTATAAGTCTGACATTAGACCAACTGGTCCAGGGGACAATCATAGAAATTGGATTTGGGTTCAGGTTGAAAAATGATTTACATATCCCATCGTGGTAACTTAACTGGAAAGCATCATGATCTTGAAAATAGTCCAGTCTATGTTTATCAAGCTATAGATAAAGGTTTTGATGTAGAGGTTGATCTTCGTCATAAAGACGGACAGATATTTTTAGGTCACGAAAAGCCTCAATATTTAATAGACGATAACTTTATTGATGAATGCAGAGAAAATTTGTGGGTTCATTGTAAAGATAAAGAGTCTTTAAAGTATGCTCTTGATGAAGATTTGAATTGCTTTTTTCATAAAGCAGATGACTATACTTTAACTAGTAAAGGTTATGTATGGGCATTTCCAGGAGTAGCAAAGGCAAATTCAAATACAATTGCAGTTCTTCCAGAACTATTTAGAACTGTAGAAGAAATGAAAGATTTAGACTATCATGGCTACTGCTCTGATTTAATTGAATATATAAGGAGTAGTCACAATGTTTAAAGAGATAGATTATAACAAACACTTTGTTATTGGTACACCGCTTGTGGGATGGAAAGCAGACATGGGTGAAGAGATGTCTTGGCTAGAAAACTCAAAACAAATAATTGAAAAATTCCCGAATGCAAAATTCTTCACTGCATTAGAACTTGATAGCAGAGGTCTACAGCCTTTTGAAAGAGTTTTGAATGCATTAAAAGAGATCAACGGAGATTTCTGGACATATACAGTAAATGATATGGAAAGCACTGTAACCTCTTCTAACAGATGGATTAGAATTGAAACTGGTAGAAATCTTATTAGAGAGTTTGCACAAAGGCTCCGTAAAACTTCTGGACATCACTGGGGAGAAGATTGTACAGAAGAAAATCTTGGAGTTGTAAACTATGATGCAATATTGTATGTTGATTCAGATATAGTTTTAACTGCAGAACTTATTGAAAAATTGTTTGAAGTAGATCATCCTATTGTTAGTGCAGATGTCCCAGCTTATGGACTAAGAGGAAAAGCTGTTTCTGATAATCCAAGAATTGAAGAGCACTGGAATACTGCAGGAATGCTTTTAGTAAACTCCCCAGCATTTTATGATCTACCTTGGTATCATAACTCATATCTTAATTTAAGTGATGATCCAACATTCCAGTCAATGGCTGAAAGATTAAAGGTAAGAGTTGGATTAGAGAATCTTGATCATACATATGGTATGACTTGGGTAAGAAAAGATATAAAAGCAGAGCATAGAGGTCAACTACTTGCCGTTGAAAATAGAAGAATTCCTCCTAGAGATATATAAATTTCCTTAGGATGGGAAACGACCTAGACAAGTCGCTAAACTGTCTACTCTTATTTGTGATAAACTAATTAGATGCACAAAAAGTTTTTAGCCTCAATATTTTCAGTATTGTTAGTTTTTGCTCAAGCGACACCAGCCAGTGCATCAGACTCTATTAGATATAAATCAACAGAAATTCAGGTAATTCCAAAGGGAAAGTGGACCACTCTTAGATTTAATGGTGGCAAAACTGAAATTCAGGGCAATGGAAAGAGATCTTTATTTTGTTATCAAGCGGGTATTGATACAAAAGGAAAGAAAAGTCCTTCCTATATTAAACTAAGAATAACAAGAATAGTTCCAGGTGCAAATGATCCTAGTGCAACTAATACATATTTCTTTACTGATAAACCAGGTAGTGAATTTGTAGCTTCTAATTGTTGGAATATTGTAACAAAGTATCCTGTTGTAGTTCAAATTAGAATTACTGGCGGAAGTAAAACATATAACTCAGACATAAGACAATTTAAAATGTGGACTCCAAATGCAGATTATCCACAAGACTTTTCTGATTTTATACCTGAAACAACTATTAATTAGTTTAGTAGTAATGATATAATAGATTTGTTAGATACGTCTAACAAGGAGTCTATGCAATAAATTGAAAAAAATCTTTTCCTACCTACTATTAATTCCAATACTTCTTATTGGTACGATGTTTTTAGCATCTCCCATAACCCAAGCAAACACTCCATTAGTTTGTAATATGTCTATAGTTACTGGAGATGATGATGGATCTTTTCCATTAATTCTTCCCTTTAGTTTAACTTTAGGTAGCACAGAATATAATCAAATTTTTTATAGTACTAATGCAACTGTTACATTTGGACAAGCAGATGGTACTTACTGGGACTATCCACAAACACCATCAATTTCAATTGCTGGGAAAGACTGGGTTTCTTTTGGAGAAGGTGCATACACCTCATATGGATATAATGAAAATTCATTTTGTATAGAATGGTCAGTTAGACCATATCCACAATTTACTGGACCATTAACTCAAATGAGATTAGTTGTAGCCAAGTTTTCAAATGGTGGATGGCATGGTGAAATTATTACAATGACAGATCTTCCAGCAGATGCAAGAAGAGCAATTAGATTTGAAAGAGGTCAGGACGTTGTGCCTATGGAAGCAGCTTTTGATGTTAATGGTGGTATGCCTATTGAGGTTGAGCCATCACCAACACCATCAAGTTTTACAG
>ENA-OSIY01000921-OSIY01000921.1-marine-metagenome-genome-assembly--contig:-NODE-921-length-16048-cov-9.188028_pt1 | contig 16048 bp, 26 predicted proteins | sample MGYA00237884_ERZ534233 | MGnify/ENA primary metagenome ERZ534233 (study PRJEB26412, sample SAMN06343840) | marine metagenome | isolation source: estuarine water | place: USA: Columbia River Estuary... | reverse complement strand
ACGGGTACAGTCACATCAGTAGGTTATGCAGCACTTGTAGTCCAAGAAGACACGGTGTTCACTTCATTCTCAGTAGACGGAACAAATGTTCTTTCAGCTCGTGGATTGAGTGCAATCACACTTCAGCAAGGAGCATATCTTCCTTCAGGTGGAGCATCAAAAATCACCGGATTCGTAATCTCTTCAGGATCAGTAATCGGCTACTAAAATGATAGGCATCGGAATTGGCACTCGAAATCGTCTATATAAAGGTCAAGCGTGGGATATCGTACAAGGTTACAAATCACGCATTACAACTGACGGAGGGTACTATGAAGGTATCTCTTGCTTACTTAATAAATTAAACAACTTATGAGCAATCTACTAAGTCAAGCGTCACTCGTGATGATTCCGAGTGGTTACAAAGAAGATGTTGTTTACTCACCAATTCCCACAAACGGAAGCGGTGATTTATCATTCACACGAGCATCCAACGGAACCCGAATAAATAGTGCGGGCTTGGTGGAGGTTGTGCCGTGGAATTTGTGTGATTATTCAGAGGACCAAACACAATGGACATCACAAAATGCGACCACAGTAACGGCAAATAGCACAACCGCACCCAACGGAACATTAACGGCTGACACAGTAACGCCAACGGCGGTAAATGACGACCATTATAGAGGCATTGGATTATCAAGCCAAGTTGGAGAATTGACCGCTTTTATTTATGTAAAACCAAACGGCTACAATTTTTTTGATTGGGGTATTTGGAATGGGTCAAATTACTTAGTTCGTGCCACTTTTGACTTGGTAAATTTAACTTACACATTTACAAATGCGGGAACGGCAACGATTGAAAGCGTAGGTAACGGATGGCTAAAATGTGGGATAAGCGGAAGTAATGCAAGTTTGTCAACCATTGATTTATATTATCGTGTAAGACCAACGGGGGGAGCGGGTGCATTTACGGGTAACGGAACAAGCGGGGGATTCATTTGGGGAGGTCAACTTAACATCGGCTCAACCGCCAAACCCTATTTCCCCACTACCGACCGCTTAAATGTTCCACGATTAACTTATCAAAATGGCGGGGGCGGGTGTCCGAGTTTGTTGTTGGAGAAGCAGAGTACGAATTTGGTGACTTATTCAGAACAATTCGACGATGCTGCTTGGGCAAAAATTAGTGCCAATGGGGGAACCACGCCCATAGTTACTGCAAATTATGCAACAAGTCCCGATGGCACACAAAATGCAGATAGAATACAATTATCAAGAACTACAACAAACGGAAGTTACAGTTATGTTTACCAATCATTAGCAGTAGTTTCTTCAACTGTCTACACTTGGAGTGTTTGGCTTAAATCATTAAGCGGAACGCCTACAATTATTATTGCTTATAGTGGTTCGTCATACAACAACACAGTAACGCTGACAACGGAATGGGCAAGATACGATTTGCAAATTACAACTGTTGGTGGAAGTGTTGATGCAAATTTTTTATTATATGAACAAGTCCCCGCAACATCATTAAGTGCAGATTTCTTGGCTTGGGGATTTCAAGTTGAACAATCATCGTATGAAACCAGTTACATCCCAACAACATCAGCAAGTGCCACAAGGGTGGCGGATGTATGTAGCAAGACGGGAATTGGTGCTTTGATTGGTGGAACAAGTGGAACCGTATTTTTTGACATCAAAACAAACCCCGTTTTAAGTGGATCACAATACAAGCAATTTTGTTATTATTTAAATTCGGCGGCAAGTCAAAGTTATTTGTATTTAGATGGGTCAAATAAAATTACAACCAATAGTAATTGGGGAAGTTTGTTTTACAATACCGCATTACAACCAAATACAAGATATAAAGTCGCATTAGTTTTTGCCCCAAATGATTTTGCTTTATATGTTAACGGGGTAAGTGTAGCAACGGCATCAAGCGGAACGCCTAACGACAATGTAAATTTACAAATTGGTCAATTTAATGGAAGTGAAATGTGCGAATTTGTATTTAATCAATACACACACTTTCCGTCAAGATTAACAAACACCGAACTTGCATCCTTAACAACTATCTAAATGAAAACCTTTTTGAAATTCGAGTTCACCCCTACACAATGGGCAACCCTTCGCAAGTTAATAGAAACAACCACAACCACACCCGACGGAGAGCAAACCAGTTGGAAAGATTGTGCAGTTGTTGAATTGGGATTTATTTGTTTACAATGGGGGCAAGTGGATGACAAACCCGTTTGCACAAAGCAGTCCGACAAATGGGCGGTGGATATTCTATTCTATGCCGAAGTACCCGTGGAGTTTGAGCCGTATGCGGTTTATCCAAATCCTTGTGGGGTGCATACATTCAGCGGTGATGAGAGTTTGTATCTCAAGACCTTTTGTGCCAAGTATCCCGATTCACCTTATTGCATAATCCCAACAAATGAAACACCTTCATAATGACACCACCGCTGCGATTGCAACGGCTATCTCAGGCAGTTCGGCAGTTCTGCATTTTGCGAATACTTGGCAACCTTTGTTTGCACTTGTTTTGGCTCTTGTTGGTATTGTTTCGGGGTTGTTTGCGATTCGTTACTACGCAAAGAAAATTGATGCGATAGATGGCAAAGGCAAATAATATCAGCACCTTCAGAGCAAAGCCAAAGAATAAGCTCCGCAGACATACCAAGCACATCAACAAACACAAGTCGTGCAAACCAAAAAGAGGACAAGGATAAAAGGTTATTTTGAACCTACACCCAAACGATTCCGAGTGCTTGGTGATTCCATTGCCGGTGCATCGTTGTTTGTTGCCAGTTTGAATCTTGACCATCCAAAGTTGATGTTGATTATCGGCATTGCGGGTGGAGTTGGAAAGTTCATCACAAACTTCTTCACCGATGAAGATTAAACAAATTGCATTCAACGGATATTATAAAGAGGAATGTCCGAAGTCACAAATCTACTTGCATCATACTGCTGGAGGTGGTGACGGAGTTGCAACCTTTCAGTATTGGGCATCCGATCCGGTCAATGTAGCAACTTGCGTGAGCATCAGCAACGATGGCACAATCGTGCAAGGGTTTTCGTCTAAACATTGGGCGTATCACTTAGGTTTGAAATCTGCTCACTTCAAAGGATTGCCGTTCACCAAACTTGACAAGACATCCATCGGGATTGAGATTTGCAATTATGGTTATTTGGTAGAGAAGAACGGCAAGTTTATCAACTATGTGGGTGGTCAAGTCAAAGATGTTTGCAAACTTGACAAGCCATACAAGGGATTCACCTATTTTGAGAACTACACAAAAGAACAAATCGCATCAGTCAAAGAATTGTTGTTGTTGTGGCGTGAGAAATACGGCATTGACCTAACTTATCACGAGGATATTTGGTCGGTGACAAAAAGAGCATTGTCAGGCAAGAACGGAGTGTTCACTCACAACTCAGTTCGTGCAGATAAAATTGATGTTTATCCCCACCCCGATTTGATTAGTATGTTGCAATCACTTTAAGTTGCTATTTACTTTCAATGATCTTCCAAAGAATCAACTTTCACGACAATGTCCTTCCCGTTTTCAAGGAAAACAAGGCGAAAGGATATGTGACTTTTGGTGCTGACAACTTGTATCCCGATTTTTTAATTGAGTTATTCAACAAGTCACCCAAGCACAATGCCATCGTTTCAAGCAAAGCATCGTATGTTGCTGGAGTTGGGACAAAGGTAATCGGACAAAACACCGTTGACATCGCAAAAGCCGAAGCAAAGATTCAAGCGATTAATGCTTACGAAACACTTGCACAAGTTAAAAACAAGATTGCCTATGACCTTGAGTTATTCAATGGTTATTGCTTGGAGATAATTTGGAACAAAGCGAAGACGGCAATTGCTGAAATATACCACATCCCTTTCAAGAATATCCGCAAAGGACTTGAAGGCGAGTATGTGTATTGCGAGGATTGGACTGACCGCAAAGCGGAGCAAGTTCACTATCAGCCATTCAACGCAACTACAAGAGAATCAAAGTCACTTTATTATTGCCAATTCTATCGCCCCGGTCAAGGAGAATATCCTTTGCCTGATTATGTTGGTGCGTTGAAATACATTGAGGTGGACACCGAGATTTCAAACTATTATTTGAACTCAATCAAAAACGGATTCACCGCACAAACGCATATCCAGTTATTCAAGGGAATCCCAACACCTGAAGAAGCTCGTGCAACTGCAAGACGATTCAAAGAGAATTATCAAGGCACGGACAATGCTGGTGGACTTATCATCCAATACAACGATCCACAAGAGAAAGAATCAGTCATTTCAAACTTGCAACCATCGGACTTTGACAAGCAATTTGATTTGCTGAATAAGACCGTACAACAAGAGATATTTGTCGCACACAAGGTAAACTCACCAATGCTCTTTGGAGTGCGTGTGGAAGGTCAATTGGGTGGTCGTAGCGAGATGATTGAAGCGTATGAGATGTTCCAACAGTCATACATCGAACCAAGACAACAAAAGATTGATGATACTTTGACATACTTGTTTGAGTTCATCTCTCCAGTTCGCTTAGAAACAATTAACAAACCACCAATCGGATTGGATTATCAAGCGTTATTTACTGCCGGTTTGATTTCAAACGAAGAAGCTCGTGCAGAATTAGGACTTCCAGCACTTTCAAATGTAAAAGTGCAGTCATCATTGAACGATGCCATCAACGCATTGTCACCTTTGGTTGCAAACAATGTCTTGTCAAATATGACCATCAACGAGAAGCGTCAATTGGCGGGACTTGCACCGATAGTTGGTGGGGATTTGTTGGAATCGTCATCAGCACCCGTTGCCTTATCATCACAAAATCCTTTTGGATGGGATGATGAGCGTGACTTGGCAGTATTTATGGAATACGGTGAACCTGCTGAGAACTTTGAAGCGATGAAGTTTGACTTCGCATCTGCGATTGAATCAGCCATCTTGAATGTGCTGAAGGAAAACAAAGGTTTGCAAGTGGGCGATATCGTCAACATCACCAAACTTGATCCACAAGTGGTGGTTGATACCATTGCAAAATTAAACGAAGCCAAGTTGATCAAGGGATACAATCAAGGTCTTGAGGTTACATCAAAAGGATTGGAAGAAATCAGTCAGTTACAAACCGAAATTGTTGTCCGTTACAAATACTCGGTTGCACCAGGAATATCAGGTGGACTAATCATACCCGGTTCTCGTGAGTTCTGCCGTCAAATAGCACAAAGCAATCGTGTTTATTCTCGTGCGGATATCGATGCAATGTCAGCACAAACCGGAATTGATGTTTGGAGCAGACGAGGTGGTTGGTATCACGACCCCGTGAGAGATGTCAATGTTCCACAATGCAGACACATTTGGCAACAACAATTATTGAGGAGAATCAAATAATGACAAACTTTGTATATTTCATATCAACAACCTATTTGAAGGACAACACACCTTTGAATGAGAATGTTGACGACAAACTGCTGAAGTCAGCAATCAAAGAAGCTCAAGAGATTTACATCCGTGATGTGATTGGTTCGGGTATTTACAACCAGTTGCAGACACAAGCGTTTGCATCTACATTGACCAACTTGAACACAACCCTTTTGGATTCATACATTGCACCTTGTTTGAAGTATTATACTTTGACCGAAGCGATGTTGCCAATGACATTCAAGTTGATGAATAAATCGGTTGCAAGTCGTGAATCGGACAATGCTCGTGCAGTATCCGTTGAAGAGATGACATTGATTGAAGGCAGATATCGTGACAAAGCGGAATACTATGCAAATAGGTTGCGTGATTACTTGCGTACCAATACAAATGATTATCCATTGTTCTTGAATCCCGGCAATACGATTGACACCATCAGACCGAAATCAACTGCATTCAGCGGAGGAATTTATTTACCACTAAGATATGACGATTGTTTCTTCAACTACGACTTCCCCCACGAGGACAAATAAGTGGCAAAAAAACAACGAAGCCAAACTTCTCAAATTCCTAAAAAATGACATTAAACCAAATAATCAAAAAGATTCAGACCGCAGCCGAAAGCCATAAAATGGTCGGCAAGTTTGGCGTTGGTCAGCAATCTAATTTGACGGTGGAGAATATCGAGTTCTATCCTTTGGTATGGTTATATCCTGATGGCTTTAATTTGCAATCAGCCGGGAAGTTGATGACATACAACTTTGCATTGATTGTGATGGATCGTGTGTTTGAATCTGAGAGCAACACAATTGAAGTTCTTTCGGATACGGCACAAATTATGTCTGACATTTTTGCGTTGGTAGAAACCAACACGGAAACCGATGGTGACTTTGAATTAAGCATCAACGGAAACGCATCCCCATTCTATGATTCAAAAACTGATATACTGGCTGGATATGCAATCAACTTCCAAGTTCTCACTCCTTATCTCAGCAATAGTTGCGTTGTACCTATTTAGTGTGATTTGGGCGATGTTCAATTTTGAAGAACATCCAAAGCCAAAAACACTATTGAAGGTAGAATTGCACGAAAGAATCGTTGAGAGAGAGAAAATTAAACGAAGCGTTCTAATCAAGTATCTTAATCACTTGGATACAATCTACCTTGATACCTTCCAAAGTTCGTCAGAAGGTCTGAAACAAGCAATTGAGATACATCGTACACTTGACACAACTCTATGAAGAAAAACAATGTTCTCAAAATTGACAAGCCGTTTCAAGAAACGAAGGTTCTATTGATTAGTGATTTGCATTGGGACAATCCGAAGTGTGACCGGGTAACTCTTAAACGACATCTTGACTTGGCACTTGCTGGAAACAATGACATCCTAATCAACGGAGATTTGTTTTGTTTGATGCAAGGTGCGTATGATCCACGAAAGAGCAAGTCAGACATCCGACCTGAACACAATGTTGCAAACTACTTTGATGCAATTATTGAAACTGCGGTTGAATGGTTTATGCCCTATGCTCACAACATTAAGCTCATCGGATATGGCAACCACGAAACAAACATTCTCAAACGCCAAGAAACCGACATCATTGAACGCTTTGTCACTTTGCTAAACTACAAAACGGGAAGTGATATTCAGGTTGGTGGTTATGGTGGATGGATTCGGTACACCTTTAAGCAATACGGCAAAACTTGTATGTACACAATTAAATATATGCACGGATTCGGTGGTGGTGGTGCAGTCACTCGTGGAACAATTCAGCACAACCGGATGAGTGTGAATGTAGAGAATGCCGATGCTATTTGGATGGGTCATGTTCACGAGGACTATGAAATGACCTACACCGTTGAATGCTTGTCAAACAAGGATACAATTGTACTGCGTGACATCTTGATGGTTCGTACTTCGGCATACAAAGAAGAATACGGAGATGGCTCAAAGGGTTGGCATATCGAAAGAGGTGCATCACCTAAGCCAGTTGGAGGTCGTTGGTTGATGATGATTCCAACAAGGGGTGAAAGTCAAAGTCGGAAGATTGTTGCCTATACTCACAAAACAATCTAAAGGTTAAAAAAACGCAAACGGATATGATCTTAAAGGTTCAAATTGTTCACGAGCAAAAGAATGACAATTGGATGGGTTTGATTGAAGGCGAATCAGACATCGTTGAAATTGTTGAAGATGGTGCAATTGATTCTGCACAAATTGTTGGGGTGAGTGCTTATCACGAGTATTGCATTGTTTATATGCTCGGAGGTCATTCGTTTATACTGGAAGAAGAATATGATATATTTGTAAAGAGATGGATGCAGTCAACCCGAAACACTATAAACAAGGATTAATTGAGTGCATTGATGCGATTGAATCAGCAACCACCAATAAAAAAGGAATCATCGCAGTTTGCACCGGGAACATAATCAAATACATTTGGAGGTGCGAAGACAAAAATGGGTTGGAAGATTTGTACAAAGCGAAGTGGTATCTTGACAAGCTCATTGAAACCAAAGAAAAACAATCGCCAAAAAGTGCTACTTTGTAAAATGTGGTTCTTGTTGTTTCTCATTCCTTTGACCAGCAATGGACAAGTGTTGATTGATACTTGTGTAATCCAAGAAGCAAACCACTATTTAGTCAAGGGTGCAATTGCAAGAAGGCAAGTCACAGTTCTTCGCAAAATTGTGACATCGGATTCGGTCATCATTGATCAGCAAGATTCCATCATTGGTAAGCAAAAGACAAACATCGGATACTTGAAGGATGACAACAATGCCCTTGTGAAGCGAAATAAAGCCATCTCACGCACTTTAATCAGTTACAAGATGCTGAGTGTAGTTCTAACCATTTTAAGCGTTGTGATGTGGCTCAAATAGATTTATCCAAATTGCCTGATGCACTTGATACTTATTTAGGTGACGCATCTCAAGGTTCACTCCTTCAGCAGATCATCGTTGAGTGGTGGAACAAGAAGGTGATTCCACCCATTTTGGCGAATCTTGATGCAAATGGAACAAACGCATCATCCAAACTCCGACAATCTTTTGCACCAGGAAACATCACCAAGTCACCGACATCCATCAACACGATTCTTGTGGCTGAGGATTATTGGGAATTTGTTGAATACGGGAGAAAGCCAACACGAGGAGGACATATTGAAGGCACTCCGTACTTATGGCAATCGCTGAAAGAGTGGATAAGACAAAAAGGATTGAAACCAAGCGAAGGTCAAACCTACGATTCACTTGCTAAAGCCATTGCAAAAAAGATTCACCGAAGCGGAACAAAGGCACAACCATTCTTGGAAAAGGCATTCACGGAATCAATTCAGATGGAATTGGTCAACGAGTTGAATGCTCGTTTTGGGGATTTGATATTCTCGGAAGACATAAAAATATAATTAAAAGTAAATTTTATTTGCATTATTGATTTGTTTATTTTACTTTTGTGTCGTTATGGATTACGCAAAAGCAATTGAAACAATCAAACTGAAACGAAGACAAGGTCTTTTTCAGATTGTCGCACGGAAGACCGGAGTGTCACTTCCAACTGTCAGAAAGTATTTAGTCGATGGGAACATCGTTTCTCCAAAAGCAAAAGCCGTCATTGAGATTGCATTGAGGGAGGTCAACAATGATTGAGTTGGCAATCAACGGGTGGATACTGACTGTGCAAGGTCGTATCTGCGAAGAGAAGTATGTCTACACAATTGAGGCGGTTGACAATTGGCTTATCGCAAACCACATTGAAGAACTTCAAGATTATGTGAACTCAACCACCAGCGGATTTGGTGATTGTTGTATCAAAGAATTTGACGGCATCAACTCGGAAGCATTCTTCAATGCTGAACCAACTAAATTCAAAGTTCTATTTATGATAGGACAAAGAACTAACTTTTTCTAAAAACAAAACTCTATGAATAAAAGCGAATCACTCAAGAACATTGCCGGTGCATTGGTAAAATTCCAAGCATCGGTGAGCAAGGTCGGAAAGGAATCAAGCAATCCTTTCTTCAAATCCAAGTATGCAAGTTTATCAAACATACTGGACACCATCCAAAAGCCATTAAGCGAATGCGGATTGGCAATCACACAATTCCCTGATGGGAACGCACTCACGACATTAATCATTCACGCTGATTCAGGCGAATGGATTGAATCATCCTATGTGATGCCGGTTGCAAAGCAGAACGATCCACAAGCAATGGGAAGTGCAATCACCTATGCTCGGAGATATGCACTCGGTTCAATCCTAAATCTGAACATTGACGATGATGATGACGGAGAAAAAGCAATGGGAAGGCAGTCAGCACCAAAGCGTGATGAACTCACACCCAAGCACCCAAGTTGGGCAAAAGCCGTTGAGCATTTGAAGACGGGTGGATTGATGACCGACATCACCACCAAGTTTGAAGTATCTCCAGTCAATCAGAAACTTTTAATTGGCGAGAAATGAAACTTCAACTTCCAACTATTCACACTAATTTGACCGAAGACGATTGGCATCAATTGAGAAGCTCTCGTTTCACGGCATCTGAAATTCACAAACTGATGGGTACTCCGAAAAACAAATCGGAGTATCTCTCGGAAACCGCAAAGACATTTATCTTTGAGAAGGCAGCGGAATATCTAACTGGACAAAAAGCGGAGATGTATGGTCGTGCTTTGGATTGGGGCAAGGAACACGAGAAAGAAGCGTTCCAATACTTTGCCCAAGATTCAGAAGAATTTTACACTTACTATGGTGCAGAAACCTACACCTTCATCACCTATGGCGAATGGGGTGGATATTCACCTGATGCACTTGGCACACAATTGGTTGAAATCAAATGCCCTTTCAATAGCGGAAACCACCTTCAGAACTTTTTAATTACCAACAACGAGCAATTCAAATCAAAACGCCCGGAATACTATTGGCAAGTTCAGATGGGTTTGATTGCAACGGAAATGGAAGAAGCGTATTTCGTGAGTTATGATCCACGAATGCCACACGGCAAGAAGATGACAAGCACCTTGATAACTTTGGAGGAGGACATCCAAGAAATCATTGATGAGAAGTTGGCATCGGCTGGAGAACTATTTATGTCAATCACTAAATAAATCGTTCATTCACAAAGAACATAGTAAAATAAATTTGCATTTGTGAAAGAAAGGTTGTTAGTTTGAATCACTATGAAAGACACAAACAAAAACATCGCAAATTTTTACGAAGGAAGTTATCAGTTTAATTCAGTTGAAACCAACTTAAACATTTCACCTGATTACATTCAAATGCAATTGGCAAAACAATATGAATATCGTGCCACAAACGAATCACTTTGGGCAGACATTATTATTGATGGAGTTACATCACGATTTGAACTTGACTATCACAACATTAAATTAATTCAATTATTCTAAAAACAAACGGGGTGAGCAATCACCCCTTAATTTTACAACTATGAAAGACACCACATTAATCACCAAAGAAGATTGGGCAATGTTCCCAAAGGTTTTCACAACTCGTTATTTCAACAATGACGATGACAAGAGAGATGTATGGAATGAAATTTACGCAGTTGAAAATGTTGTAAACAACATAGACGAAGAGCGTGAATTTTGTGAAAGCGTAAACCACCAAGCTAATTTGGTGATTGAAATCAAGTTTGCAAATGGTAAAATAAACTAACGATGGATTTGATATTCTTACTCGTAATCACACCCATCACCATTGCGGTGATGTTCGTGTACTGGAAGTTGAAACAATACTTCAATGACTTTGACAACTTGCCTGAGGCATCACCGTATGAATTTGAAAGGGACAACTACATCCCCGAATTTGATACCTACACGAAGGCAATCTATAAACACAAATTTTACAAAGGAAAAAGCAAATGATACAAAACTACTTAATTATCGGAATGGCAATCTTGTTTGCCATCGCATTGGTGCAACTGCATCGTATGTCAAAGGAACAAGAAGAACTCATTGAGAAACTTCAAAACAAGAACCGATTGATTTGGGACTACGAAACGGAACTTCTCGGAATTAGGTCAAGGATTCAAGAAGCCAATGACCGTGCAAAAACTTGGGAACTACAAGCAAACTTTCTTAAAGAACTAAACGATGACAAAAATCAAAGCACTCGTGGTAAGAGCGTCAATAAATGAGATAATCAAATGGAGAGTGTACTTCGCTGGAGAACTTCTCGCAACCTTTGAGAACGAAACGGATGCCATCTATTATGCAAACTTTATTGACCGACAATGAGCGAACGATACGCATTGATTTGGGCGATTGCAATCCTTCGTGATGACTACCATTATACTTGGTTGACGATCTCCAAGAAGATGGGATATTCTATGACAAAGGTCATCCATTTGTACAACCAAGCGAAGCCACATTATAATTTGGAACAACCCAAGTAATTCGCTATATTTGTAAGAGTGATTGACAAATGCGGGTTTGTCTATAATCAAAACTTTTTGCCTTCCTGATAGATGTGTTCCCGTAAACCTTCTATCTCGAAGGCATTTTTTATGCAAAAAAAAATGGGAACACAACAAGAAATATGGAAAGCGGTTGCTGATAGCAATGGCATCTACTACATCTCCAGTCACGGGAGAGTCAAGAGCTACAAGTATGGCAAAGAACGAATTTTGAAACCAGCATTAGGTGGAAGATTTGGTAATCAATATTTATTTGTTATACTTTTGATTAAATCCGAAAGAAAAACTAAAAAAATTCATCGTTTAGTTGCACAAGAATTTATTGAAAACTTAAGCAATAAGCCACAAGTTAATCATATTGATGGCAACAAATTAAACAATAATATGAGTAATCTTGAATGGGTAACTGCAAGGGAGAACATAAAACACGCTTGGGATACTGGATTAAACGAATCAAGGAGATTGTCACAATCAAAGCCAGTTGTGGATATTGTAACAAATAAACAATACAATTCTTTGAAATTAGCTTGTGAAGATATTGATGAACCATATGTCCGTCATCAGGTCAGGAATTTTATAAAATCCAAGCGTCAAAGATTCTTTTACTTATGAGCAAAGATCCGGCATTCTTATTTTATTCATCCGACTTCTTAACGGGTACTTTGTTGATGTCAATGGAACAAAAAGGCAAGTTCATCACTTTGCTTTGTATCCAGCATCAAAAAGGTCATATGTCAGAACGAGATATGTTGCAGATATGCGGAACATATGATGAAGATATCTTTGATAAATTCCAAAAGGATTCAGATGGCAAGTTCTTCAATGAGAGATTAAAGGAAGAAATTGACAAACGAAAATCCTATTCAGAGTCAAGACGAAATAATCGTAAAAAGAAAGATGATGTCATTATCATATCTGATACATATGTTCAACATATGGAAAATGAAAATGAAAATGAAAATATAATTGAAAATAAAAAGGTAGCAAGATTTGAAAAACCAACTTTATCAGAGTTAAAAACCTATATGTTAGAAATCGGAATGGCTGATGTATCTGAAAAATGGTTTGACTACTACGAATCCAACGGATGGTTAGTTGGTAAAAACAAGATGAAGAACTGGAGAGCAGCGGTTCGGACTTGGAAGAATAATAATCTTTCAAATAATGTTACTACTCCACAAGTTATCAACCGAAAAGTATTTAACTTGCGAGAATATGACGAACGAACTTGAAGAATATATAATTGGTCAACTACTATTCTACGATCAAACTCGTGCAATGTTGCCGAGAATCAAATCGCAATGGTTTGAAAACAACCTAAACAAACGCATTGTCGAATCAATGTTGGAGATGTATATCAATAACGATGAGATTGATGTTCTGACTTTGGGAAAGAAGTTCAGCCGTGCTGAGATGGTCACCATCGTTAAACTCACGCAGAATGTTTATGGAATGCCAAACATCAGCAGTCACCTTCCAGCACTTGAACACAAGTACCTGAAGAAACAATTCATCGAGAACATCACCAACTTGGATTTAACTTCGGACTTGAAAGAGATTCTAACCAATGTTCAGACAATGGTCGACAACACTAAGTTCACGACCATCAATGATCCGGTCACGATTACCCAAGTTACCAACAAGACGGTTGATGCTATTATCGAAGCGGTGCAAAGAGGTGACAAACTCACGGGAAGACCAACGGGATGGGCAGGACTTGACCGAGTATTGGGTGGATGGAACAATGGCGATTTGATTGTAATGGCTGCAAGACCTGGTCAAGGTAAAACGGCACTCGCTTTGTCGCTGATGTATGACTTCGCCAAGATTGGTGGAAAGGGATTGTTCTTGTCGCTGGAGATGAGCAATGAGCAACTTGTAAAAAGATACTTGTCGTTGATCACCGACCTTGCCAATTGGAAGATTCGCAATGCAAACCTTCGGGAGTTTGAAGTTCAGCAACTTATCAATTCAGCCAACAATCAGACGGTGCAATTCTACATTGACGATGATCCGAATTGCAGTATCCAACAAATCAAATCCAAAGCCAAGATTCACAAAGCCAAACACGGACTTGAACTTTTGGTGATTGATTACATCCAGTTAATCAAAGGAACAAAAACAAACCGGGAACAAGAAATTGCAGAAATTTCCCGAAACTTAAAATTGCTTTCTAAGGAACTAAACATCACCGTGATAGTGTTGGCTCAGTTGTCACGCAAATGTGAGGAGAGAGCGGACAAAAGACCTATGCTGAGCGATATCCGTGAGAGTGGAAGTATTGAGCAAGATGCGGATGTTGTGATGTTCCCATTTCGCCCTGCATACTATTCAGGAGAGAAGCTCCAGCAAGAAGAAGCCGAACTAATTATAGCAAAGAATCGTCACGGTGAATGCTACACAATCAAAACGACATTCATCGGTGAACGCACAATGTATCAAGAACGATTATGAACCACTATCAAGAAACCCACCTACTAAAACAAGAAGTCAAACGGCTCAAAGGAGTAATCGCAGAACTGAATCAAAAACGAATTGACGAGGTCAAGAAACTCAAAGACGAAATCATCAACCCAAGATGCAAGATCAACGAGATAGATGCCGAATGGACTGAGGCGATGCGAGTGGTTGCAATCGTGTATGATGTTACACCCGATGCAATCTTGGAGAAGGTTCGCACTCAAAACATTATGGATGCTCGGCACTTGTTTTGCTATTTATGTAGGAAGCATTTGAAGATGACTTATCTTTCCATTGGCAAGATTCTTCACCGGGATCACTCAACCATCATCAACTCCGTGCAAGTGTACGAATCACTTATCGAATATGACCGAACAACCAACAAACTATATGTCGAATCTTTATCCTTATTGGGTTTGCATTTGCACGAAAGGTCTAAGCTCGTCAATACATATTCTACGCTCTGAGGATGAGATGTTGCGTGTAAAGAAAAAATACGAAAAGAATGGTTATATTTGTAGTATTGAAAAGAAAATGTGAATAAAGCGGAAATCATAGAGGAACTTTCAAAAGCGGAATGGCTTACCAAAGCCACGAAGAACATAGCCAAAGGAAACGAGTTGGCAAGGGAACTCTATCAATTCTACTTTCTGACCATATTGCAAAAACCTGATGAACAAATCGAGAAAATATACAATGACGGATACATCCAGTTTTGGACAATCCGTCTTTTGTACCTTTGTATCAACGGCAACCGGCATCCCTTTGGTGCATCTCGGATTTATGATCAATACGATGTCTATGACTTGCACTTGTCTGAAGAACCCGACCTACTTTTGGAACGGGAAGAAGATGAGCAAATGGAACAAAAACGAATCAACAAAATAAATCAGGTAACTGAATCAGCATATTTCTATGAAAGGGAGTTATTCAAGTTATGGTGTAGTGGAATGTCAGCACGAGCAATCCATCGCCAAACGGATATTTCAGTCAGAGAGATATTGCGTGTAGTAAAATTAATGAAAGAAAGATGTACAACGAAATAATTGGAATTGCTTGTCTAAGCATTATCATCGTCAACTTCGGCAAACCAGCCGACCTACTCAAACGCTATCTCTACGGAAGCGACTATTCAAAGTGGAAACGAATGAAACCACTTGACTGTGCTTTCTGCTTGTCTTGGTGGTTGGGATTGTCTTTTTTTATATACACTTACGGATTTGTGGGTATCTTGTACGCATCCATCGCAACCGTAATTGTCGCACTCCTTGAAACAAAACTATGATAGAATTCATCCAGTCACTTCGCCCGGCATACGAGATCTACAAAAAGACACTCGTGTTCCAATTAACGCCTGAACAATCGGCACAACTTCAGAATGTCCATCGTGAGATATTTGGTCGCAATGTTCCCAACTGCTCAACTTGTGTGATTGAGTCGGTGTTCTCACTTTTGATATGGGCAGACCAAAAAGCATTGGAGTTGGCACAACTTGCCGATGATGAGCAGAAACCAAAACGCAAACGGAAATGACAAACAATAAACAACAGACGGCAGTAGAGCAATTAATAAACCACTTAATGGAATATGGGTTTGATTTATCACTTCATAAAATAGAAATTGAACATTTCAAAGAGATGCAAAAAGACCAACATATAAAAAGTTGGGAGGCTGGTCTAATGAAAGTTGACTTTAATGAATACTACGAACAAACCTACGGAGGCAACAAATG
>ENA-OSIY01000920-OSIY01000920.1-marine-metagenome-genome-assembly--contig:-NODE-920-length-16059-cov-6.141910_pt1 | contig 16059 bp, 14 predicted proteins | sample MGYA00237884_ERZ534233 | MGnify/ENA primary metagenome ERZ534233 (study PRJEB26412, sample SAMN06343840) | marine metagenome | isolation source: estuarine water | place: USA: Columbia River Estuary... | reverse complement strand
AATGATACGGCGACCACCGAGATCTACACCTCTCTATTCGTCGGCAGCGTCAGATGTGTATAAGAGACAGTTATAATTCTTTGATCTGACGCCATAGTAGGATTAATTTTGTTTGTAGTATAAGCAACTCCTATTCCTAATATTGGATCAGCAAAACCCAAAGATCCACCCCAACCATTGTGACCAAAAGATTCCTTATTCTTTCCAAATAACCATCCACCACGAAGGATTAAACCAACTTGAGACCATCTAATTGGTAACATTAAACTTTCATCAACTCTACTAATGCTCTCAGTTAGACATTTTTTAATTGATGATTCTGATAATAAAATATTTTTTTCTAATATTAGATCATTTACAAAAATATCGTAAATTTTAGCAATAGATCTTGCGTTGCCATGACCATTCATTGAAGGAACTTCAGCAGTTTGCCAATTTTCGTTATTATAAAAATTTATTTCATGTTCAGGATTATTAAATGCGTTAAATTCAGCTGAAATTTTACTTTCTTTCTTATCCTCATAAAGAAAAGCAATATTAGAAAGTTTATTTTTTGGAGTTCCAATAAAAAAATCTAAATCTAGTTTTTTTGATAACAATTCAGAAGTTAGTTCTCCTAAACTTTTGTTTATTGTTTTCTTTATAATTTCACCGATTAAAAATCCATGTGTTTTTGCGTGATAATAAGTTTTTTCACCACACAGGTGATCTGGTTCCTGATTTTCTAAAATAGTTATTATTTTATTCCAATCTAAAAGATCTTGATGCGTAATCTTTTCTTTAAATCTATAGAGCCCAGATTGATGAGATAGAATATGTTTTAGTTTTATTTCTCTTTTGTTACTTTGTTTGAAAGCATCCCAATAATAAGAAACAGATTTTTCTAAATCTAAAATGTTTTGATCAATTAGAATAGAAACAATAATTTCATAAATACCTTTTGTCGCTGAAAATACATTTACGATTGTATTTTCTTCCCAATTCTTATTATTTTTATTTTTAAAACCACCATGTAGATCTATTAATGGTTTTCCTTCTTTGTAAATTGCAAAAGAGGCTCCAATTTCCTCTTGTTTTAAGAAGTAACTTTCAAATATTTTTTTTACAGGATTATATTTTTCTTCACAATAACCATTTATCATTTTTAAAATGATAAATTGAAAGCAAAGTTTTTTCCAAGACTAAGTTTGAGATCTTGACAAAATCTAGCCGCTTCTGCTCCATCAATTATTCTGTGATCATAAGAGAGAGATATTGGCATCATTGCTCTTGCTATAAATTTTCCATCAATAAACACTTGTTTTATTTCTGTTTTTCCTATTCCAATTATTGCTACTTCTGGATTGTTAATAATTGGAGTAAAAAAACTTCCACCAATTCCTCCTAAACTAGAGATCGTCATTGACCCTCCAAAAAATTCTTTTTTATCTATTTTAAGTTCCTTACTAAGTTTGCTAATTTTTCTAAGTTCATTGCTTAAAGTTAGAAGATCTTTTTGATCAACGTTTCTCATTTTTGGAACCATCAAGCCGTGCGGTGTATCTACGGCAACTCCAATATGAAAATATTTTTTATAAATAATATTTTCACCAGTAGGCTCAAGTGATGAGTTAAAATTTGGGTATTTTTTCATTCCATTAACCAATGCTTTCATTATGAAGGCAAGAGGAGTGATAGTAATTTTTTCTTTTGTATTAAGATCTATTAAATTTTTTCTAAAGTGCTCCATATCTGTAACATCAATTTCATCAAATTGAGTTACATGAGGAATTTCATTCCAGGCTTTGACTAAATGAGGACCAGATAGCCTTTTAATTCTTGGTATTTTTTGTACATCAATCTCACCAAATTCTCCATGCTCATAGGGAAGCTTTTCTTCCTTTACTTCTATTTTTTGTATAACCTCATCTTTGTTAATCTTATTGTTTAAAGTACTTTTAATAAATTGTTTAATATCTTCTTCAAGAATTCTTCCTTTTCTAGCGCTTCCCTCAACTAACTGAATATTAACACCTAGTTCTCTAGCAAATTTTCTTATTTTTGGACTTGCGCTTTTAATATTTTGATATTGATTATTGTCTTGAGCAAGATTTTCTACAATTACCTGTTCTTTTATTTTTGTTTCTAAATTTTGATTAAGAATTTCTGCAATTGAATCTCCAGCTTTAACTTGCTGTCCTTTTTTTAGTATTATATTTTTAACAATTCCTGATATTGGGGATGGAATCTCATAAGCACTTTCTTCATCCTCAATTAATAATGCTATATCATCAGCTTTAATAAATTGATCTTTTTTTAAAAAAATTTCAGAAATTATTAATTTTTTAGCTGTTCCAAGGGCTGGAATTTTTAATAACGTTGTATCTTTAGGAGTTCTACTTTCTTTTTGTATTTCAATTTTTTTATTTTCTAATTTTTGTTCTTGGATTGGTTCATCAGAAACAATTTCTATTTCACCTATTTTATCACCTTCAGAAATTTTATCTCCAACTTTAACTTTAATAATTTTAACTTTACCTGAAAACTGAGAGGGAACCTCAACACTTGATTTGTCGCTTTCTAAAGTAATAATCCCATCATTTTTTTTTATATTTTGATTTTCTTTTATAAGAACTTCTATGATTTCTACATTTTTAAAATCACCAATATTGGGAACTACTAAATCAACAATTTTAGCCATTTTAAACTATAGTTTTGTTGGAATAGGTTTTTTTGGATCAATATTATATTTTTTCATCGCATCAGTAGCTACTTTGGATGCAATTTTTTGCTCTTTTACTAAAGTGCTTAATGTAGAGTAAACAATAAATTCTTTATTAACTTCAAAAAACTTTCTTAAATTTTTTCTAGTATCGCTCCTTCCAAATCCATCTGTTCCTAAAGTTACATAGGTGCCAGGAACATAGTTTCTAATTCCTTCAGATAATGTTCTAATATAATCCGTCGCTGCTATAAAAGGACCTGTTCTTTTTTCAAAACATTTTTCTATGTAGGTTTTTTCTGGTTTTTTATCTGGGTTTAGTAAATTTTTTCTTTCAACTTCTATTGCATCTTTTCTTAATTCGTTAAAGCTTGTTACACTCCAGATATCGGAATCAATTCCAAAGTCAGAACTTAATATTTCTGCTGCCTTTATTACTTCATTTAATATTGCTCCAGATCCAAGCAATTGAACTTTAGTTTTTCCTTTATTATTGATCTCTTTAAATAAATACATACCCCTTAAGATGTCTTCCTTTTTTACACCTTTAGGCATTGCAGGATGTTTATAATTTTCATTTAAAGTTGTTATGTAATAAAAAACATTTTCTTGTTTTTCATGCATTCTTTTCAATCCATCCTCAAATATTACTGCTAATTCATAAGAAAAAGTTGGGTCATAACTGACACAATTTGGAATAGTAGATGCCATTACTAAGCTGTGACCATCCTGGTGTTGTAATCCTTCACCTGCAAGAGTGGTTCTACCTGATGTCGCTCCAATTAAAAAACCTCTACACTGAGCATCACCAGCCGCCCAAGCAAAGTCGCCAATTCTTTGAAAGCCGAACATTGAATAAAAAAGATAGATAGGAATCATTTCAATATTATGATTTGAGTACGATGTTCCTGCGGCTATCCAAGAGGACATAGCACCAGCCTCTGTAATTCCTTCCTCTAATACTTGACCACTTTTGTCTTCACGATAAGAACTTAATTGCTCAGAATCTACAGGTTCATATTTTTGACCTTCGTGAGCATAAATTCCAATTTTTTGAAAAAATCCTTCCATTCCAAAAGTTCTTGCTTCATCTGGAATTATTGGAACTAATCGTGAAGAATATTCTTTGTCTCTTAAAATTTTAGTAAGAATACTTACAAGAACCATAGTTGTTGATAGTTCTCTATCTCCAGAATCTAAATAAGAAGATTCAAAAATTTCAGTAGCTGGTGTTTTTAGAGCTTTTGTTTTTGTTTTTCTTGTTGGAATAAAACCACCAAGTTGTTTTCTTCTTTCTTTGATGTATTGAATTTCTTCTGATTTTTCATCAGGTTTATAAAACTCTAAGTTTTCAACTTGCTTATCTGTAATTGGAATATTAAATCGATCTCTAAAATAATACATATCATTGACGTCTAATTTCTTTTGTTGATGGGTTGTATTAATACTTTCCCCGCTTTTACCCATTCCATAACCTTTAATAGTTTTTGCTAAAATTACTGTAGGGGCTCCTTTGTGATTTTGTGCGGCATGATATGCGGCATATACTTTATGAGGATCGTGACCGCCTCTATTTAATTTCCAAATATCATCGTCGGTCATATTTGAAACTAAATCTCTTAATTCTGGATATTTTCCAAAAAAATGACTTCTAACATAAGCACCACCCTTTGCTTTAAATGCTTGATATTCTCCATCAACGCACTCTTCCATTCTTTTCATTAAAAGACCTGTTTTATCCTTTTCAAGAAGAGAGTCCCAGTAAGATCCCCAAATTACTTTAATTACATTCCAGCCTGCTCCTCTAAACAAACCTTCCATTTCTTGAATTATTTTTCCATTACCTCTTACGGGACCATCTAATCTTTGAAGGTTGCAATTGATTACAAATACTAAGTTATCCAATTTTTCTCTTGATGCTAAACTAATGGCGCCGGTTGACTCAGGCTCATCCATTTCTCCATCACCTAAAAAAACCCAAACTTTTCTATTTTGATCTTCTATTAAAGATCTGTTTTGCAAATACTTCATAAATCTTGCCTGATAAATTGCCATGATAGGACCAAGACCCATTGATACCGTTGGAAATTGCCAATAGTTTGGCATTAGCCATGGATGAGGATATGAAGACAATCCTTCCCCATCAACTTCTTGTCTAAAATTTTCTAATTGTTTTGTAGTTATTCTTCCTTCAAGAAAGGATCTTGCATAAATACCAGGAGCACAGTGACCTTGAAAATAAATTAAATCTCCTAGATTTTTTTCATTTTGGGCTTTCCAAAAATGGTTAAAACCAACATCATATAAAGTTGCAGCAGATGCAAAAGTTGCAATATGCCCACCAAGCTCGGGAAGTTTTTTATTAGCACGCACAACCATACATGCTGCATTCCATCTAATTAAAGACCTTATTTTATTTTCTAAGACTTGATCTCCAGGAGATTTGGCTTCCATCTCCCTCGGTATTGTATTGATATAGGGTGTTTTTTGATTGTAAGGTAAATTCGAACCAGAGATGTAAGCTTGATTAATTAATTTACCCAAAAGATAATTGGCTCTTTTTGGACCATCTCTTTCAACAACACTATTTAATGATTCAATCCACTCTATAGTCTCTTGAGGGTCTACATCGCCGATAGTATCTTGTGCAGAAGAATAGTTTGTAAATTTCTTATACTCAACTTTTGTTTCAAAATTTTGTTTAATCTCTTCTTTTATAATTTTTTTTTCAGGATCTATTTTCTTTAAAATTTTTTCAGCTTCTTGAATGATTTTTTCTGTTTCAGGAAGAATAGATTTGTTATCCTTTATTTTTGATGAATCTCCATTACTTAAAGTAGCTATCAATGATCCTTTTGAGACTTTGTCTCCAACTTTAACTTTTATACTTGAAATTTTACCATCAAAAGGAGAGGGAACCTCCACACTTGATTTATCACTCTCTAATGTAAGTATTGGATCATTTTTCTTAATTTGATCACCTTCTTTTATTAATACTTCTATGATCTCAACATTTTTAAAATCCCCTATATCAGGAACCTTAATTTCTAAATTCATAAAGTTTATTATATTTAAATGTTTTTTATAAAACCATTAAAATTTTGGCTTAAATATTAGATAAAAACGACATTGGGAATTTTAAAATTTGGTGCCCACAGCCGGAATCGAACTGGCCACCTCTTCCTTACCATGGAAGTGCTCTACCAACTAAGCTATGTGGGCATTTTGAATTTAAAATTTGTAATTTATAGTTGTTCCGAAATAAACATTTAAAACTAAATAATTAGCTATTAAAATCAATAAAATTACAAGCTATACGTTAGCAATCTTGACAATGGGCTATTATACCTATTAAACACGAGTCTCACTTTGAATAATAGTATTCAAATTGAACAACATAATAACGAAAGTAAATAAACGTAAGATGAGTAGCATAAAAGGTAAAGTAAAGTGGTTTAACGGTAGCAAAGGCTACGGTTTTATTGAGAGAGACGACAAACAAAAAGACGTATTCGTTCATATGTCAGCTGTTAAAGATGCAGGTATTGACTATCTTGACGAAGGAGATGTCCTTACATTTGATATCGAAGATGGAAAAAAAGGTCCATCAGCTGTAAGTCTAAAAAAAGTTTAATATCTAGATTTTTTTGATGGAGGAGGCTCACCCATGGGTATTCATTATGATTATAAGTCTAAACGTGGAGAAAGAGCTATGCTTAAAGAAGCGAAGAGAAAAGAACGTCTTGCTTTAAAAAAAGCCAAAAGAGCCTCAACCATACCAGCAAAAGAACCAGAACAAGAAATGCACGATATTAATAAGCCTATTACTTTGGATGATTTAACAAATCCGAATAAATAGTCCGCGTTTGATTTTGATGATTAACAATCAAAAAGATTTAAAAAAAGAACGTCTTTCAGAAGCCCTTAGAGAGAATTTAAAAAAAAGAAAAGACTTTTTAAAAAAAATAAAAGAAAGAAAAGCATGAGCGTTTTATCTGATCATTGGATAAAAAAAATGTCATTAGAGAAAAAAATGATAAGTCCTTTTGTTCAAAAACAGCAAAGAAAAAATACGATTTCTTATGGACTGTCTTCCTACGGTTATGATGCAAGGGTTTCTAATGAGTTTAAGATATTTACAAATATAGATTCAGCATTAGTAGATCCAAAAAAATTTTCAAAAAATAGTTTTGTAACAAGAAAAACTGACGTTTGTATAATTCCCCCCAATTCATTCGCTCTAGCTAGAACAGTTGAATATTTTAAGATTCCAAGAGATGTCTTGGTAATTTGCCTTGGAAAAAGCACTTATGCAAGGTGTGGAATTATTGTTAATGTTACTCCTTTAGAACCAGAGTGGGAGGGGCATGTAACTCTTGAGTTTTCAAATACAACAACATTACCTGCAAAAATTTATGCCAACGAAGGCGCTTGTCAGTTTATTTTTTTAAAAGGTGATCAAGAACCAGAAACTTCATATGCTGATAAAAAGGGAAAATATATGAAGCAAAAAGGCGTCACCCTTCCAAAAATTTAAAGATGCAGAAACTATTAATTAAGGGAGGTAAGAAACTCTCTGGTGAAGTAGTTATTTCCGGCTCTAAAAACGCAAGTCTTCCTATAATTATATCTTCATTATTATTTGATGATGCCATTTCTTTTGAGAACGTTCCTAAAGTTAGAGATATTTATACTTTAATAAGTTTAATAAGAGTTCTCGGTAGAGAAGTTGATTTTGATGAAGAGAAAGAAATCTTAAAAATATCAAAAAAAAATAAAGATAAGTATTTTGCTCCATATTCTATAATGAAAACTATGAGAGCTGGTGTTTTAGTTTTAGCGCCATTATTAGCTAAATTTGGAAAAGCTAGAGTGTCTTTGCCAGGTGGCTGCTCTATAGGAGCAAGACCAGTTAATTTGCATTTAGATGCATTAAAAAAACTTGGTGCAAAAATTAATGTAAAGAGCGGTTACATTGATGCGAGCGCACCAAAAGGATTATTAGGCGCTAATATTAAATTTCCTTTCATTTCGGTGGGTGCAACGGAAAGCATTATCATAGCGGCGGTCCTTGCTAAGGGGGTGACAAAAATTCGTAACGCTGCACTAGAACCAGAGATTATAGATTTAATAAAATTTTTAAATAAATGTGGAGCACGCATAAAGTATAATTCAAAAAGAAAAATCATTATAAAAGGAGTAAAATATTTATATCCAATAAATCACAGGATTATTCCAGACAGAATAGAAGCCGCAACATATGCAATCGCAGCTTTGATAACTAACGGAAAATTATTAATCAAAAATGTTAATAATGATCATTTAGAAAATATATTTAACGTTTTAAAAAAAAGTGGAGCCAAAATTAAAACTTTTAAAGACTCTTTTGTTATTTTTAAAAAGCATCAATTAAAACCATTTAAAATTACTACCAAGCCTTATCCTGGGTTTCCAACCGATATGCAGGCACAGTTTATGTCTCTAGCAACACAGATTAAAGGATCATCAGTAATTAATGAAAAGATATTTGAAAATAGATTTCTTCACGTTTCGGAATTAATGAGAATGGGCGCCGATATAGAAATAAAAAAAAAAAAGGCCACAATAAAAGGAATTAATAACTTAAATGGTGCCGAAGTAATGGCTACAGATCTAAGGGCATCTGTAAGTTTAGTTTTGGCAGCTTTATCTGCGAAAGGCACTACAACAATTAATAGGATTTATCATTTAGACAGAGGTTACAGTAAATTAGAAAAAAAACTTAATTTATGCGGCGCTAATGTTAGAAGAGTAAATGACTAACGAAAATATTTCTAAGTTAAAACTTTTGTCAGAAGACATAAAAGACTTGCAGGTTTTTTCAGCTTACTTACAAGACTCAGTAATTGTTACAAATGATATAAAATTTTTACCCAAAACTAAAAAACTTATTTGTGTTTTTAATCGTTTTATGTGGGAAGATGCTGAAAAAGGAATTTTTAGAAAAAATAAAAGAATACGTAGCGCTCTTGTTTTTGATAATGTTTTAAAAGTTAAATCAAAAGGAATTAACCCAAAAAAAAAGTCTAAGATACTAGAGTTTTTGGCGATCAAAACAGAGATTATAGATAATTATTTTGATATAAGATTAATCTTTTCTGGAGATAGTGTTTTATTAGTCAAAGCTGAAGAAATAGATTCGTCTTTAGAAGATTTTGGAAAAATATGGGAAACTAGTTATAAACCAAAGCATAAGATTTAGTATGAAAATTATAAAATTTAATAAGACCAGATTTTTAAAAGATTTAGATTTTATTTCTCGAAATAGAAAATCTAATTTTTCTAATAAAGCTAATATTGTAAAAAAAATTCTTAAGGATGTTAAAACTAAAGGTGATAACGCCGTTGTTTATTATCAAAAAAAATTTGATAAGAGTTCAGTATCAAAAAAAAATATTATATTAAGTAATAAAGAAATTAATAAAGTTATTAAAAATTTAGATCCTTTAGTAAAAAGTTCTATTAAACTTGCTTTTGATAGAGTTAAAGAATTTCACAAAAGACAATCAATTAAAGGTTATAAATATTTTGATAAATATAAAAATGAATTGGCTTACAAAGTTTCTCCATTAAATAGAGTTGGAATATACATTCCAGGAGGTACAGCTAGTTATCCAAGCTCGGTTATTATGAACGCAGTTCCAGCAATTGTTGCTGGTGTAAAAAACATAACTCTATGCATGCCAACGCCAAATAATAAAATTAATGCTGGAGTTGTTTATGCAGCTAAAATATGTGGGGTAAAAAAGATTTATAAAATAGGTGGAGCTCAAGCAATAGGTGCTTTTGCTTACGGAACAAATACTGTTACAAAAGTTGATAAAATTGTAGGACCAGGCAACATTTTTGTGACTATAGCAAAAAAAGAAGTTTTTGGTGAAGTAGGTATAGACATGGTTGCAGGACCTTCGGAAATTACAGTAGTTGCAAATGAGGATAATAACTCAACTTTGACAGCTATAGATTTATTATCACAAGCTGAACACGATGAATTATCACAAGCTATATTAGTAACAACAAATTTGAAATTTGGTCTTGAAGTTAAAAGTAAGATTTATAAATTTTTAGATGTTTTGCCTAGAAAACAGATAGCTAAAAAAGCAATTGATAATAATAGTGCAATAATAATTTGTAAAAATTTTAAAGAAGTTGTTAGCGTTTTGAACGATATTGCGCCAGAACACCTTGAAATTATGACCAAAAATAATTCAGTTTTGGCAAAACAAATTAAAAATGCTGGATCAATTTTTTTAGGAGAAAATTCGCCAGAAGCCATAGGAGATTATTTAGCAGGACCAAACCATGTTTTACCAACGGCTGGATCAGCGAGGTTTGCTTCAGGGTTATCTGTTTATGATTTTTATAAAAAAACCTCAGTTATTAAAATGAGTAAACAAGGTCTTGAAAAGATAGGAAGATCAGCTATACACCTAGCAAATTACGAGGGTTTATTTGCTCACTCTCAATCAATTAGAATTAGAATTAGTTAAATATGGCAAAAGAAGAAATGTTGGAGTTTAAAGGACTGGTAACAGAGTTGTTACCCAATGCTATGTTTAGAGTGAAACTAGAAAATAATCATGAAGTATTAGCTCATACAGCTGGAAAAATGAGAAAAAATAGAATTAGAGTTTTAGCTGGAGATGAGGTTATGGTTGAAGTTACTCCATACGATTTAACTAAAGGTAGGATCATTTTTAGATTTAAATAATGAATGAAACAAAACATAGTTTTGTTTTAGCGTCCGCATCCCCAAGAAGAATAGAGCTTCTTAATAATATAAAAATTTTTCCAAAAATTATTTATTCTTCAGACATTAATGAAGATATAAATAGTAAAGAAGATCCTAAAAAATATTGTATTAGAATTGCAAAAAATAAAGCTCTTAAAGCTTTAGAAAAATATCCAGAAGAATTTGTTTTATCAGCAGATACTATAGTCTTTTGTAGTAACAAAATTTTTTTAAAACCAAAAGACAAAGAAGAAGCTAAAGATTTTTTGGCTTTCTTTTCAGGAAGAAAACATAATGTCTTGACATGCGTATGTTTGGCAAAAAAGAACTCAATTAAAATTAAAAAAGTTATAACAAAAGTTACTTTTAAAAGATTAAATAAGCAGGAGATCGAAGAGTATTTATTAACCAATGAGTGGAAAGATAAAGCAGGGGCTTATGCCATACAAGGTTATGCTGAAAAATTTATTAAACGAATTAATGGCTCGTATTCAAATGTAGTTGGTTTGCCTTTGTTTGAAACTTATAATTTGCTTAATTCACAAGGTTTAATTTAATATTTTAATTGATTAATAAATTGTTTTGTGAAAAAAACATTCCCAGTGGTCTGGTAGCTCAGTTGGTAGAGCAGAGCCCTGAAAAGGCTTGTGTCGCTGGTTCAATTCCAGCTCAGACCACCATTTTTTATTTGCAATTTCATTCTCAGATTGATAATCAACCTCTAATTGAAATGATAAAAAAATATATATCTACTCACAGATACCATCCTCATGCTGAGCATGCGCTTAGCTAATAGAATTATATATTTAAAAACAAAATAATATTATAAACAAAAAACATGCAGCTGTAGCTCAGTTGGTTAGAGCGCTGGTTTGTGGAACCAGATGTCGGTGGTTCGAATCCACCCAGCTGTACCAAATTAATGAATAAAAAAATTTTTAAACCTAGCAGTGAATTACCAGCAGGTTTTGTAGACAGACAAGAAGAAGAGTTGTTAGCGAGAGATCTTTTAATATCTAATATTAAAAAGATCATGGCTAAATATGGCTTTCAATATCTTGAAACTCCTAGTTTCGAGTTTACCGATAGTATTGGTAAATTTCTGCCTGATAAAGACAGACCATCAGAGGGAGTTTTTTCTTTCGAAGATGATAAAAAATGGCTTTCATTACGATATGATTTAACAGCTCCACTAGCTAGATATGCAGCGAAAAACTTTAACAATTTACCAAGGCCTTTTAAAAGATATCAACTAGGAACAGTTTGGAGAAATGAAAAGCCAGGTCCTGGAAGATTTAGAGAATTTTTACAATTTGACGCAGACTATATAGGAACAAGTAATTTATTTGCTGATGCTGAGTTATGCTGTTTAATTTCAGAGATTTTAAGTAGCTGTGGTTTAACAAAAAAAGAATTTATAATTAAAATCTCTAATCGTAAATTAACAAAAGGATTACTAGAAAAATTAAAAATTATTGATGAAAATAAACAATCAATAGTATTAAGAGCTATTGATAAATTAGATAGAGTTGGATTAGAGGGTGTTCAATATCTTTTGGGAAAAGGTAGAAAAGATAAGTCTGGAGATTTTACAAAAGGGGCTGAATTAGATGAATCGCAGATTAAAGAAATCATTAATTTTTTAAGCATTAAAGATCTTTCAGATAATAATTTTGAAAAAATAGAAAAGATTGCTGGAGACAACCAGACTATATTAGATGGAGTGAATGAACTTATTTTAATAAAGAAATATTTTTCATTATTAAAATTTGAAAATTTTATCTTTGATCCAACAGTTGTTAGAGGACTTGAATATTATACTGGCCCTATTTTTGAGGCTAATCTTACATTTGGTGTTACAAATAATAAAGGAGAAGAAATTGAATTTGGATCAATAGGGGGCGGAGGAAGGTATGATGATCTTGTAAAACGTTTTAATAATCAAGATTGTCCTTCAACCGGTATTTCAGTTGGTCTTGATCGGCTAATTTATGCAATTCTGCAAAAAAATAAAATTAAAGTAGAAAAACAAACTCCAGTTTTAATATGTGTTTTTGATGAAAAATATATGGATTACTATGTAAAAATTCTAAATTTATTAAGAACAAAAAATATTAGCGCTGAAATTTATTCAGGAAATGCCAATATAAAATCCCAATTAAAATATGCAGACAAAAGAGGATGCAATTACGTCATTCTATGCGGTGATGATGAGGTAAGTAAGAATTCAGTTACAATTAAAAATTTAGACTTAGGTAAAAAAATGTCGGATTCTTTAAAAGACAGAGATGATTGGAAAGAATCTTCAGGATCTCAAAAAACTGTAGCTTTAGATCAACTTTTAAATGAGATTAAATAATGAAACAAGGTCTAGAAAAAAAGAAATTAAAAGAAGATCTTTCTAAAAAAATACTAAGTAATTTTAAAAAAAACAAATTTAATTTTACAGACTTAGATCTTTTAATTGATACTAATTTATTAACAGAGCGATCGGGAGAGCAGTTTAAAAAATTTACACTAACTTATAAAGATTTGTTTGGAAAAGAGATTAGTTTGCGTCCAGATTTAACGGTTTCAACAGCATTAAAATATATTCAGGAAAAAAAGAATAAAGAAGAAAAGTATTGTTACTATGGAAGTGCTTATCGATTAGATAAGGAAGGAGATTTAAAAGTTTTTGATCAAATAGGCTGTGAAATTATTAATTCTAACAACAATAAATCAGAAAATATTTTGATTAATTCCATATTAGAACCATTAAAAAAAATTAAGAACTTACAAGTTATATTAGGTGACGTTGGTCTATTTAAAATCTTGATAGACTCATTAGAGCTTCCAGCTAGATGGAAATTGAGATTAGTAAAAAACTTTTCTAGAATAGAATATTTCGAGGATATGTTGAAAAGGTTAGAGACGAATTACGATCTAGATCAAAAAGCAATTAAATTAGATACAAAAAGAATAGAAGATTTAGAAAAATTAGATCCAAACTCTATAATTGGAGGACGAACAGTTTCTGAAATTGTTAAGCGTTTTAATAAAAAGATCAAAGATCCTAGAGATGATTATAAAGGTAAAAAGAATGTTAAAATTATTAGAGATTTTTTAAACATTAATACCTCAATTCAGAAGGCAAAAAGTGCAATATTATCTTTCTTTTTGAAAAATAAATTAAATAATTCATCTATTAAAAGTTATTTAAAAAAAATTAGTAAAATAAATAAAGAAATAGGAAAGAAATATTCTATTAATTTCAAAACTAATTTTGGAAGAAATACTGATTATTATTCTGGTGTAGTTTTTTTAGCTTTTACAAAAAAGAAATCCAAAATTATCGAATTAGCAAGAGGTGGTGAGTATAACGGCCTGCTTAGAACTCTTGGTTATAGCAAGGATATACCAGCAATAGGTGGAGCGATTAATTTAAATGAATTAATAAATTTATAAAATTATGTCTAAAATTAAAATAGGATTGCCTAGCAAAGGAAGGTTAAAAGATGAATCTTTAGCTTTTTTGAAAAGTAAGAAACTAGAGGTGGTAAGTTCTTTTGGAGAAAGAAATTATTTCTTTAATATTAAAAATAATAACGACATAGAAGGCATTTTTTTACATGCTAGAGAAATAATTGAAAGAATTAATGATGGAACTTTAGATATTGGCATTTCAGGTCTTGATCTGCTTAAAGAATTGCCAGATGCTTATTCAGAAAATGTAAAGATTTATAAAAAGCTTAATTTTGGTTTTGCTAATTTAGTAGTGGCTATACCAAAAGATTGGTTAGATGTTCAAAATATGGCTGACTTAGAAGAAGTAAGTTTTGAATTTAGAGAAAAATATGGTCGTCGTATGCGTGTTGCAACAAAATATCCAAATTTAACTGAATCCTTTTTCTTATCAAAAGGAGTAAGTCAATTTCGAGTTGTTCCAAGTTTAGGAGCAACAGAGTCTTATCCATTTACCGGCTCTTCTGAATTGATCACGGATATAACTTCTACAGGCTCAACTTTAAAAGCAAATAATCTAAGAATTATAAATGATGGTGTTATGTTAAAAAGCTCTGCCTGTATTTTTGTTTCAAAAAAAATTGAGAAAAATAAGTTTTTAAATTTTTTAAAATAGTCAAAAAAAAACCCCGGATTTTTAGTCCGGGGTTTTGAATTTATTCTAGAAAGTTTACTAGAGAGGATGGAATTACATTCCCATTCCGCCCATACCACCCATTCCGCCCATACCACCCATTCCGCCTGGCATTCCACCACCTCCACCAGAATTAGAGTTTTTGTCGTCGGGTTTATCAGCGATCATTGCTTCAGTTGTAATAAGTAGACCAGCTATTGAAGAAGCGTCTTGAAGAGCTGTTCTTACAACTTTAGTTGGGTCGATAATACCTTTTGCAAACATATCACAATACTCACCACTTTGAGCATCATAACCTTGAGAAGGTTTTTTTGCTTCTAAAAGTTTTCCAACAATTACTGAACCATCAACTCCAGCATTGCTTGTGATTTGTCTGATTGGATATTGTAAAGCTTTTCTGATTATTTCAACACCAGCTTTTTGATCATCACCTTTTGGTTTTAAATTATTTAGAGCTTCAGAAGCATATAATAATGCACATCCACCACCAACAACCACACCTTCTTGTACAGCTGCTCTAGTAGCATTAAGCGCATCTTCTACTCTGTCTTTTCGCTCTTTAACTTCAACTTCTGTAGCACCACCAACTTTAATAATAGCAACACCACCAGCAAGTTTAGCTAATCTTTCTTGTAATTTTTCTTTATCATAATCAGAAGTAGTTTCTTCAACTTGTTTTCTGATTTGACCACATCTTGCTTCTATTTCAGATTTTTTTCCTGCACCATCAACGATAGTTGTATTATCTTTATCAACTCTAATTTTTTTACATTGACCAAGATCTTTTAACTTAACGTTTTCAAGTTTAATACCAAGATCGTCAGATATAACTTGTCCACCAGTTAAGATAGCAATATCTTCTAGCATTGATTTTCTTCTATCACCAAAGCCAGGAGCTTTAACTGCTACGACTTTTAAACCACCTCTTAATTTATTTACAACTAAAGTTGCAAGAGCTTCGCCCTCAATATCTTCAGCAATAATTAAAAATGGTCTGCTAGATTGTACAACCGCTTCCAATAAAGGAACCATAGGCTGCAAGTTAGTTAATTTTTTTTCTGTGATAAAAATTAGTGGATCTTCTAATTCCGCAATCATTTTATCTGCATTAGTAATAAAGTAAGGAGATAGATAACCTCTATCAAATTGCATACCTTCAACTACATCAAGTTCTGTTGAAAGACCTTTAGCTTCTTCAACCGTGATAACTCCTTCATTACCAACTTTTTGCATTGCTTTTGCAATCATGTCTCCAATTTCTTTTTCACCATTTGCAGAGATAGTTCCGACTTGTGCAATTTCTTCACTTGTTTTTACTTTTTTTGAACTTTCTTTAATTCTAGTGATTACAGCTTCTACTGCCAAATCAATTCCTCTCTTTAAATCCATTGGATTCATTCCAGCAGCAACGTATTTGCATCCTTCTCTTGCTATTGCTTGTGCTAAAAC
>ENA-OSIY01000918-OSIY01000918.1-marine-metagenome-genome-assembly--contig:-NODE-918-length-16093-cov-9.042520_pt1 | contig 16093 bp, 12 predicted proteins | sample MGYA00237884_ERZ534233 | MGnify/ENA primary metagenome ERZ534233 (study PRJEB26412, sample SAMN06343840) | marine metagenome | isolation source: estuarine water | place: USA: Columbia River Estuary... | reverse complement strand
TTAATTTTGCTTTGTTTAATAGGATAGCAACTGCTACTGCTACTAATACGATAATGATTCCGAATAACATAAGTTTTTAAGTTTTTGTTTATAAATATAAATATACGCTTTTTTTCAAAAAATCAACTCTAGTCCTTTAGACCAAACTTGATCCATTTGTACCATATTCTTTCGTGTATGTAGTATTGTATTGGTTTGTATATCAATTCTGCTACCCCAAAAGCCGCCCCTATTTTCACAGATCCTGTCACTGCCCACATGATTCCAAATCCTATCACTGTACTAACTATTCTATAGCTAATTGTTTTGGCGATGTGCCTCTTCTTTTGTACCATCATAAACCTTCGTTCCTTTTTAGATTAATTCCAACAGCTCTATCGACTTCTGACGCTTGTGGATCTTTGTCGTTAATTATGTATCTGGTTCCTCTTCCGATGCCCATTACTAATTGATGATAATTAACTCCAATTTTTTCTAGTTCTTGTTTTGTAAATAGTTCAAGTTCTGAGGGTCTTGCAGTTGTAATTACTATATGAGCACCATTATTGTATTCGTTATTTATTTTATCAATAACACTAATAATTGCTTCTGGCGCTACGGTTTCTATCTGATCGAAAGGTCTGTACTTGATTAGAGTACCATCGATGTCCACAAAATAGGTTGAGTGTTTTATCATAACTTACCTTCAGCTTTCATTTGTTCTCTGATCTTTGTAGCAGATATATCGCTAATCTCTTGTGGTGGTACGTGTTCTACAATATCGTAACCAACTCCACGGCCAAATTCAACTGAGCATATATCTGGAATTGAGATTACTCTTAGTTTTCCAGCGGATACTTCCTCTTGCATTTCTTTGGCAATATTCAACATGATATCGTTGACCGAAAATGGATTCTTTTCGTTTACTTCTACTTCTCTAATCGCTACGCAGACTTTACCGCCTTCGTTTATTACCTGTCTAAATAACTCTTTGTGTCCGGTATGAAGTGGCTGCCAACGACCTATAAATAAGGACCATTGACTAGCTTTTCTTTCTAACGAGCTCTTAACGTGTAATTTTTTCTCCCACATATTCTTCTATTTTTGTTACGCATTCTTCTATTGATATTTTAGAAGTATCTAAATGTAACACTTTTTCTTCAATTGGTTGTTCAAAATCTTTTACGTGGAAAGCTTCTCTACCCCTTTCTCCCTCGTAAGTCAAGTAAATCCAAGCTACGTTGTTATCCAGATCGTTTAAATAGTCTCTGGCCTCTTTGTAAGGATATACCAAAGAAAGTACTATGTTGTTTCCATGACGATGCAGGTAGTGCGCAATATCGCTGGCCCTGTTTAAATTTCTTATTCTGCCCTCTTTACTATAATCCTTGTTGGCGAATAGCTCTCTTAACTCGTCTCCGTCTATGGTGCGAGATGATGGAAACTGTTTAGCTAGTGTAGTCTTACCACTATGAGGTTGACCAAATAATACTATTATCATTTTGTATATCTAAATTGTTGAAAATACCATGGATAGTTATTCCAAATCCAATCTGTAACGTCCTTACCCAAAACCTGTCTAGCTTTTGAAGGAACCGGCGCCAATTTTTTTCTAATTTCGTGGTCTCCAAAAACTCCGTAAACTTCGTCGTCCTCTTTGGTGACTTGTTCAATATTGTCAAAATCGTGTTTGTAATAAGGAATGTCCAAGTATCTGTAGATTTTTCCCATTTCAGTTTCTGGGTACAAGCACAAATCTTCGAATTTAACGAATAGCATTTTTGAGTCTATTCCCATTCTAAATACTTCTTGTAGCCTTTCTATTGCCAAACCTACTGGTTGTGATTGTGCCCAGATGTCTATACGTTTAGGAACTGTAGTACCGCTCATCTGCGCCCAGTTAAGAATGGACTGAGCTTTATCTGGATTCTTACGGTAATTCTTTTCCATTGAACAAAAGACGTCCCTTAAGTCCCTGACCATACAGATGATCTTTGGCTCTTCGTATATGAAGTTCAAAAAATCGTAATGAATTCCCCATCCTCTTGACTTGTCTACCACGTACTTTCTATCGGTAATTGCATTGTAGTAAGCGTCCATTCCACTACGGCAAAAAGCTTTGAATCCAGTCTTCATTAATTCTGGGTCCTGCGCTTTAAACTCTGGTGAATCTGTGTAATTGCCTCTCGCTGCGAATACTAATTCTAATACGCCACTTGTTGGGGTTGCGTAAATGTCTGGATTTTGTGCTAGTATGTTTTGTAACAACGTACTGCCTGCTCTTGGTAACGAGCTTTGAAAAAATAACCTTTCCATTTATAACTTATTGTTTATTGATTGATTCTATGATCTTGTTGCTATCGAAAATTTCTAATTCGCTGTTGTAAGGAAACTCTAGTAAATCTCCGCCGATGTTAAAAGGTTGAAGGAAAGAGTTTCTTAACTCAGGTTTCTTTGTAAATGGATTGTGAATTATGTTGTCGTGAATTCCGTATCCAAACACTTCTGGTTTGTTTACTACCCAACATACAGTAGATGGCATTCTAAGTGCAGCGGCCATGTGTTGAGCTACGCTGTCCATAAACAGTCTTTTTTGACTCAAAGAAACCAATACCACCAAACCTCTAAACGATTCGGTCACTCCAAATGTTCCTTCGAAAGCGATTTGATCCTCTCTCTTTATGTGAGCTATATTATATATGTCCTTGAAATGATTGATAACGTCCACTACGTTATGGTAAGGAATGTCCCTTGCCCAAGAGTATTTCATATTGGCATCTCCGCCTCCGTTGGTTTGAATCACCATTAAAGGACGATCTGATACAAATCGGTTTCTAAAGAAAGAGACTTCTCTGTCTGTCAAAAATACTTGAGGTAATTCGTAGTTGTACTCTAGACCAAACATTTCACACCAGGTTTTAATCAAGTGTTCGTTCTGGTATAAGTGCTCTGTTTGTATGTAGGGATCGTGTCCAAAGACTTTATAGTCTTCTTGACCTTTGATGTACTCCTCGTAGAAGTAGCTAAAGCCTCCAAAATTGAAGGCTCTATCTACAAAAGGGTTATTAAGGAAAACATCAGAGTATCCTGATATTGTAATTAACTTGGAATCTGGGTATTTTTTCTTTATTGCTTCGCAAACGGCCGTGGCCATTACGACCTTGCCAATACCACCATTGATCTGAAATATGATATTCATAACGTGAATTTAATAAAACTATTTGAAACCGTATAATTTATCTTCTAAGTACTAGAACATATTGATGTCGGCAATAACGATTTCTGTTACTGTTGTGCCTTGAGCAGTAGCGATTGCTTCCAATACCGTAGCATCGTTTGTACCCCAATCAGTAATTGTCTCTCCTGATAAAGTAATGTTTGTGTTGAATACTGTGTTGAAGTTTGTAACGCTTCCGCTTTCGTTTAGTACAACTTCTCCGTAAGATACTTGGAAGTTAACTGAATTTGTACCCAAAACGTAAGGGCGAGCAACTGCAGCGATGTAAGAACCGGTTACTGTAGTTTGAGTAAATGGATCCGCTTGATGAACGATTGAAGCCACTGGGCTAATTTTACCTAAGATCATATTGTTTGTTTTTTAATATTAATAGTGATGATGTAAATCTACTGTGATAACTTCTGTGATTGTTGTTCCCAATTTCTCGGCAACTTTGTGTAGAACGAATTCGTCGTCTGTTCCCCAGCCTGATAAATCTTCGGCGGTAGACAACTCGATTTTGTCTCTCATGATGATATCGAAGTGATTTGCTACACCGTTTTCATCGTATTCTAAGTTTCCGAACCTTAATTCGAATTCTATTTTTGGCACGCCGATTACGTATCTTTCAGCTTTAACTGTCATGTATTCACCAGTTACAGTTTCTGTTTGAAACGCGTTAACGTGGTATGTTTTTGTTGCCACTGGGCTTAATTTACCTAAAAGCATATTTTTTGTTTGTTTGTATCTATAAATATTATACTAGATTGTTCCTTTTTAGAATTGCTTCTGTTACTTCTAGTCTTTCTTTTAATTCCCTAATTGCGTTTGCGTAACCGGCCCAAATGGCCTCTTTTTCGAATTGTAATATTGGTTCTCCTTCTCCATCTACCTTGGCTATTGCTTCTCCATTAGAATTAATTACATCTATGGGGTGGTGATTGATAATTTCTGGAATGCTCTCACAAACTTCTTGAGCTATGAAGCCATACTTTTTAGTACAGCTTTCATCATTATTCCAACAGAAACTTACGGGCTTTAATTGAGCTATTTGCGATAGTCCGTATGTGATTGGACATATGGTATTTTTTAATCTTCTATCGGAAGTACCACCACCCACATTACAAATATTGTTTACATAAGTGTAACAAGCGGTTCCAATAGTAGCGCCTGTTAAATTAGATCCTATAATAAAGCTGTGATTTCTAGTGTTATTGCCATTGCCTATACCGCCCAATATGGCTGAATATATTCCACTAGCAGTGTTACCTTTACCTCCTCCTATAAATCCGTAATAACCACTGTTTGTATTACTATTACCTCCAACTGTTGCAGACCAATTACAAGTAGAGCAGTTTCCGCTGCCGCCTACTACGACAGATCTACCACCGGAAGCAACATTAGATTGCCCGCCTCCAACCGTGGCTCTATACCCTGAAGCGGTATTAGCTCTACCGCCAGCTACTGTTGATTGACAGCCTGAAGCTGTATTACCCCAGCCACCTCCAACTGCTGAACGGTATCCTGAAGCTGTATTAGTAACGCCTCCTGCTGCAGTGCTTTCGCAAGTTGCAGTATTTCCATATCCTCCACCAATAAAATTCCAATACCCGGAAACAGAATTACTACTTCCTCCTGCAATTGTAGATTGACAACCATCAATTGTATTACTAATACCTCCTCCAATAGTTGAATATCCTGAATTTATGACTTTATTAAATTGTCCTCCGCCTACAAATGAATACACCGTGCTTGCTATGTTCTGAAATCCACCTCCAACGAAACTAAATGCTCCTGCATTACAGACAGTTGGAGCAACAGTAAATCTTTGACCATTCCATGTACCACCGATTGTATTATTACCTGCGCCTCCAACAATAACTGCGTGACAGGCTTTTACACTACATATGTGATTCGAAGCTCCGCCGCCTATAAATGATGCTATGCCAAAATTACAAGCTGATGAGCATATATTATTTTGATAGCCTCCTGATATAGTAGAGTAGTTTCCTGATACTGTATTGCCGTATCCACCCACATTAGAAGCGTAGTCTTTATTTACTAAGTTACTGCCGCCTCCTAAATTAGCTGAATAATTTCCTGATACTGTGTTAGCATTACCTCCAGCTACTACTGAATTACCGCCTGATGCTAGGTTGCATCTTCCTCCACCAACAGTTGCACAAGCCACGGTTGCTTTATTAGTTATACCACCAGATACAGTTGAACTAGCCGCAGTGGCGCAGTTTCCATATCCTCCAGATACAGTTGAATTATATGCTGACGCAGTGTTGCTAATTCCTCCTCCCACAAAAGCTCTTGTACAGCTAGCAGTATTGCTATCTCCTCCTGCTACAGTAGAGCGAAGTCCTGAAGCTATATTGTTACTACCTCCACCTATTGTTGAGCAAGCTCCTGATGCTAAATTAGCTGAACCTCCACCAACTACAGAACGGCATCCTGAAGCTGTGCTGCTGCTTCCTCCTCCTACAAATGAACCATACCCGCTAGCCGTATTACTATTACCTCCTACTACAGATGCAAAATATGCACCGCTTACGGTATTACTTTGACCGCCTCCTAAAAATCCTCTATTACCACTAATGCAGTTTTGATAACCACCACTGATAGTTGACCATTGTGTTAATACTATGTTTTGTTTACCCCCTCCAATTGTAGAACAATTTCCTGTTGCTAAATTGCATTGCCCACCTGCAATAGTAGCCCTTTCTCCCGATGCCGTATTAGTCAAACCACCTGCCACAGTTGATTGCGTACCATTTGCTGTGTTTACAACACCCCCACCTACTGTTGCTCCTGTTGCACTTGCTGTGTTTGCAAATCCACCTGCCACAGTTGCACGATAGACACTTGCTGTATTACAACCACCACCTGCTACCGTTGTACATTCTGCTGAAGATATATTAAGAATACCTCCACCAATTACCGAATGCGTTCCTGTTGCTCTATTAGTAGCACCGCCCCCTACAAAGCTAAACGCTCCTGATCCTGTATTTAAGTTACCTCCCACTACTGTAGAACAAGCGCCTGTTGCAGTGTTACAAACGCCACCAACAAATTGTCCCTGTAAGTTGATAGAACCCGTAATGTTTACAGAGCCGGTCATGGTCTGTGTATTTGCTGTAGAATTTCCAAAAAGATTAGAACCGCTTGAGTAAACGATGCTAGAAGTAACAGTTTGAACCACTAGAGTTTGCGCCGTAATTGTAGAAGAGACAACTAGAGAACCGGTAATTGATTGGTCGGCTCTAAAACTATTAGAACCAGTGGTTGCATAATTGTTTTCTATCTTTGTTGTTCTCGTAGAAAAACTAGAAGAAGCTGCTGTTAAGTTATTACTGGAAGTTTCATTGTTTGAAATTCTAGTAGAAGCAGATCCAGAGAAAATATTATAAGAACCACTCAAAGAGATATAGCTAGCACTCACTTGTAATAAGCTTGCCGAAATCTGTTGTTGACTAGAAGAGACCTGTTGTATTGAAGAGCTATTAGCAGTTATTCTTGTAGAAGCCGATCCAGAGAACGTATTGTAAGAACCACTTAGAGCAATATAACTAGCGCTTACTTGTAATAAGCTTGCACTAATGTCCTGTTGACTCGAAGATATGGTAGTAATTCTTGTAGAAGTGGATCCAGAGAATACGTTGTAGCTTGCGCTTAAAGAGATATAGCTAGCGCTTAATTGTTGGTTGGAAGAGGAAACCGCGGTAAGTATTGTAGAAACTGATCCAGAAGCTGTTTCTAGCGCTGTTGTTCTGCTCGAAACCGAAGAGCTGAATGGTAAATAAGTGGAGCCAGTAAAGCTGTTAAAGGACGCCGAGGTCACAAATGCCAAAGAGCCTGTACCGTCTAGCGTAATAGCATTGGAAGCGGTTACAGAAGAGGTTCCCGTTACGGATAAATCTCCGTTTATTGTTAAAGAGCCTGTGACTACCGGATAATATTGAACCATTGTTTCTTTTTATATAATTATTTTACTTCCAAACTTCTACTCCAGTCCAACCGTTTAATGCATCGATGTCCTTTCTAGTTCCCACGATTAGAACGTTGTACTGTCCGTCGCAATTCGATCTAAAGTCTATGCAAGAGCACTCTGCGTTTACTTTTCCGTATGCGTTTCCAAAGTGTTCTACTGCGCTTATGAAAATCTGCGTATTTTCGTTCAAGAACTTGTAGTAGCTCGGTAATTCCAAAGAGGAAGAGTAATTAGAAGTTGTAAAAGTGCATCTGTATAAGTTATCGCCCCTTGTTGGAGATTCCACAAAGGAGTGTTGTAAGTATTTTGTGTTTGTTTTTGCTGGGTCAGGATGCGAGATTCTAAAAGTACCTGAAGCTTTTGATAGAGCGTTTGTATAAGTGGTAGAAGCCGCTCCCGCAACTATATTACATCCTATTATAAACGAACAGGCAACCGAAATTGAATTGTTTCTTCCTCCTAATATAGCACTAAAATCACCACCCGCACATACGTGATTTGCAAAACCTCCAAGTATAGCTGCATATTGAACTTCAACACTATTAGATTCACCTCCTGATAGAGTACCTCTTGTTCCAGAAACTAAGTTATTATATCCGCCTCCTAGTGTTCCATAAAGCCCACTAACTGTATTTGCTCTACCGCCTGCCATAACGCTAGCTTGTCCGCATGCTTTATTTTGGTATCCTCCACCTACAACAGACCAAGATCCAGATGCCCAACCAGCATATCCTCCACTTACTGTAGCGGTGTCTCCAGATGCACATGCATTAACTCCAAGAGCTATTGAGTGTACACCGACTGCTCTAGCTTGTCTACCCATAGCTACTGATGAGTGACAGAAAGCGCAGCTTTGATAACCACTCACTGTATTGTAACAACCACTAGCTGTGTTTTGATATCCTCCTGCAATAGAGGCAAATCTAGAAGCAGAGCACGCACAGTTTTGTAATCCTCCTCCTATAGTTGAATAACATCCAGAAGCACTATTTTTATTTCCTCCACCTATCGTAGCAAAGTTTACACCGCTTGCTACATTACCACAACCACCTCCTATGAAACTAAATACGCCTGATCCTGAATTAAATGAACCGCCTCCTACAACTGATTTTAGTCCTGATGCGATATTGTAAATACCGGCTCCAACAAAAGCATAAATTCCGCTTGCCGTATTTTGTTGACCGCCTAGAACTCCACCAATATTGACTGCTGTATTATAATATCCTCCGCCTACAACAGCATAACTTGATGCTGTATTACCTTGACCTCCTACTACTGTTGAACGAACTCCTGTTGCTGAATTATAAACTCCACCGCCAACGAAACTAAACCCTCCTGATCCTGTATTAAATGCGCCACCTACTACTACCGAACAAGCAGCTGTTACGCAGTTTGTGTTTCCGCCTCCTACAAAAGATGAATTACCTGAAACAATATTAAATTGTCCACCAACTAAAGCTGAACGATAGCCTGAAGCAGAATTACAGTTACCACCACCTATAAAAGTTCTTTGACCTGAAGCAGCATTATTAAAACCGCCTGCGATAGTAGCATCATAATTTGATGAAGTGTTACCGCTTCCTCCACCAATAAACCCTCCTGCACAAGTGACAAGTTGAAGTTGACCTCCAACTATTGTAGCATTATTCATATTACCTACTCCACAAATACGGTTGCATAAGCCACCTCCTATAAAACCAATCGCTCCTGATCCTGTATTTTGCTGACCGCCTACCACTGTAGCGCAGACTCCGCTAGCTAAGTTATTAATACCTCCAATTACTACTGATCTATCACACAATGCTATATTTGAAATACCACCACCTACAAAAGAGTGATCGCCTAATGCTTGGTTTCCTGATCCACCTACTGCTACTGTTCTAGATCCTTGAGCTACTACGTTAACTCCTCCTCCTACAAAGCTTGTTACACCGATTGCACAATTGGTAGCACCTCCTCCAATAGTAGAACAAACTCCTGATGCTATGTTGCTAGTACCGCCTCCTATAAATGAAGCGGTTCCTGCAAGACATATAGTATTGTTTTTACCGCCTGCTATTATTGAGTACTGACCACTAGCTGTATTTCCGCATCCTCCAGCTACAGTTGACATGTATCCTATAGCTGCGCTATAAAAACCGCCTCCTACTGATGCGTATTGGCATGCAAGATTGCTTTCACCTCCAGCTATTGTGGCAGCTGCTCCTACAGCACTGCTTGATCTACCGCCTCCTATAAACGAACAAGCGCCTGATGCTATATTGCTACAACCACCTACTACTGTTGAACAAGCTCCTGTAGAAGTATTAGAAACACCTCCTACGAATTGTCCTTGCAAATTCATAGAACCAGTAACGTTTACAGAGCCGGTCATGGTCTGTGTATTGCTTAATGCATTTCCAAAGATATTAGATCCTGAAGAGTATACTATAGAAGAGCTTACGGTAGAGACCAATAAAGTTTGAGCTGTAATTGTTGATGTTACCGTTAAAGAACCAGTAATGCTTTGATCTGCTCTAAAGCTGTTCGAACCCGTACTAGCATAAGAGGAAGAAATTCTTAGTAAGCTAGCGGATACTTGTAATAAGCTTGCGCTAATGTCCTGTTGACTCGAAGATACGTTGGTAATTCTTATAGATGCGCTTCCAGAAAATACGTTATAAGAACCACTTAAGGCTATATAACTTGCGCTAACTTGTAATAAGCTCGCACTAATGTCCTGTTGAGAAGCGGATACAGTTGTAATTCTAGTAGAAGCTGATCCAGAGAAAATATTATAAGAACCACTTAAGGCTATGTAACTTGCACTCAATTGTTGGTTAGAACTGGAAACCGATGTGAGTATTGTTGAGTTGCTTCCAGAAAATGTGTTGTAAGAACCACTTAGAGCAATGTAGCTAGCACTTACTTGTAATAAGCTTGCACTAATCTGTTGTTGACTCGAAGAAACCGAAGTCAATACGGAAGAGAAACTAGCAGAAGTCGGGTTGTAAGAGGCCGTGGTTACGAATGCCAATGACCCAGTTCCGTCCAAGGCCATTGCGTTGGAAGCGGTTGAGATCAAAGATCCACTGGTAATTGTTATGTTACCTATAATTGTTGCGCTACCTGTTAAGGTCAGCGATCCGGATATGACTGGGGAATATATATTCATAGCTAAGTATAAATATTGGATATCCTAGTAAGTAACTCCCTCTTGTTGTTCTGAAGCTTTATATAGTCTGCCTGTGGTGTCGGCCGCTTGTAACTCTGCAGCTTTTGCCTCGCACTCCTCTAAAGTGTCGTACTCGTAGATTGGATCTTCTGGGTTTAATCGGGCTACCCAGATTTGATCTACTCCTGCGATAAATTCCATTAATACTATGTATTTCATATTAGTTGTTTTTTATGTATATATTATGTTTTCGTATGTGTAGTAGTTAGTTGCTGCTCTTGCTGCGGTCCATCCACTTATGTACCATCTCCAATATCTAGCGTAGATTGCTCCGTATTGATTAAAATCCATTACTTTTTGTGCGTTTCCATAAACATACGGATAAGTTAAAATTGTTACCCAGTTAGAAGCGTCATTAGAATATTGAACGGTTAGAGTATCTATATTAGTGACTGAATAACCTCTCTCTACTATTCTTCTAGCCGCTTTTGGAGAACCTAAATCAAAACTAATTCCTCTTCCATAGTTATCATTATACGTATCACTATAAGTGCCTGCCACACTATCATCTACATAGTTTCTTATATTTGCTGGAAAGGAATTTTTAAACCACCATGCGGATATTGCGTCATTGTATGTTATTGTTCCTGTTGCTATTTCTGTATAAGTTTGATTTGGCGCTGCTGATATACCTCCATAATATAGTAAAGCTATTTCTGTAGCCGATAAGGTTCTATTATATAGTTTAACTTCATCTATAGTGCCTTGTAAATAATATTCGGCTCCTGCACCTGCGCCTGCGTAAGTTCCAATTCTGAAAGAATTACCTAGACTTAATGCAGTTGCGTTGGATGTTCCAGATTTTACTTCAACTCCGTTTAAATATATTTTCCAAGTAGATCCATTACGAGTAGCTGAAACATGGTGCCATGTACCTGTTGGCATGCCTACATTTGTGGATGTGACTTCCGCGCCTGAATTTCCGACTGTGAATGATACAACGCCTGATGCCACATAGTCAAATAAGAAATACATTGTGGTGCCTCCAGCGCTTCCATCTCCTCTTGTATCTATTAGATATTGTCTAGTTTTACCAGAAAACGAACTAATGTTTATCCACATAGAAATCGTAGTAGCAGTTCCTAGAGAAATAGCATTACTAGGCGAAGAAACTGAAATATAATCGTTAGTTCCGTCTAAAGTAACTCCATAGCCAAATATTCCATTAGCCCATGTTGGACCATTAGTTAATGTTGCAACTAATCCCGTTTGACTCCTATCAATTGCTGTAGTTCCGGTATTTTCAGAAAACGGAAGATGTAAAATTAAACCATCGTCAATACTATTGTATGCTTTTTCGCTGGATATAGAACCTGATACTTGAAATTTAGAAGCGTTAGGCGTTACATTTATACCAACATTACCATTGGCCGCAAGTTGCATAATATTAGAAGTTGTCGTACTGGCTAGTATTAAACTATTTAAAGTAGATAGTTTTAAATTATTACTACTATTTGTTACATCAAAAATTCTAAGTCCAGAAGAATCTCCGCTTAGAAAATATACTGGAGAATTTATAGTAACAGCGGTGCTACCTGAAGCATTTGTTTTAAAATATGCTACATTATTATATCCTCCGTCAACATTTAATACCGGCGCGTATGTAGTTCCACCGCTTGACCATGTAGTAGAAGTTGTGCCGATTCCTACACTACCGGTTGCATAAGCATTAGTTTCTTTTATTGTTATAACGGGTATCCCACCAGTAAATCCTGTTCTATTAAATCCTAATTGTATTTGTCCGTTTGCATCATCATTATTTGAATCTGCGTTAATATATATGTTTGCTGCAGAACTTAATACCCCGCTTACATTGTTGGAACCTATACTAATCATTTGTTCTCCATCACTTCCTCCTTGCACATCTAATCTTGCGCTTGGATTCGTAGTTCCAATTCCCACATTTCCAAAAATAGTTTGACTACCAGTAATATTAATGCTTCCAGTAAAAGTTTGTTTATCTCCTAATGCACTTCCAAAAATATTACTACCGCTGCTGTAAACAATACTAGAAGTAACTGTTTGTACTACTAGCGTTTGTGCTGTGATTGTAGAACTAACTACAAGAGAACCAGTGATACTCTGATTGGCTCTAAACGAATTAGAACCCGTAGTAGCGTAATTGGCAATAACGTTCAATAGGCTTGCACTAATCTGCTGTTGACTAGAAGAGATCTGTTGTATTGAAGAGCTATTAGCAGTTATTCTTGTTGAAGCCGATCCAGAGAACGTATTGTAACTGCCACTCAAAGAGATATAGCTAGCGCTGACTTGTAATAGGCTCGAGCTGATCTGCTGTTGAGAACTAGAGACCGCCAAGAAAGAACCAGTAGTAGCAAAACCTGTAGAACCGGTGCCCTGTAGCAGGTTTGAGTTCAACGCCAAACTAGCAGAAGTAGCGGTGCCGGACAACGAGCCTGTTACCGTTAGAGTGCCTTGGACATTTGCGTTGCCGGTTACTGTTAGAGACCCGGTTATGTATGGTGAGTTGAGTATCATCTTTTATTTTGTTATTACTATATTTTAATGTTTAGGTCGCTGTTAAAGTTGGAATTGAATTATATCCTGCAGCCATGATAGTAATATTAATGTCTGCTGTATTTCCAAAAGTATTTTGAATGGTAAATACAGAAGAATTGCTATTTGAAGTAATAGTGCTTATATTTAAATAAGTTTGATTTACTCTTACTATTTCTGTATAAGGTAAATTAGCACCTAAATAGCCTCCTCCAAACCATAAAGCTCTAGCTGAAGTACCGGTACCGTTTAAATATACTCCTACCATTATCTGTATAAATCCGTTTACGGTTCCAGTAAGTGTAAATGTTCTGGTCGCATTATATATGCCGTCTTGATAATTTTTTATAAAGCCGTAGCCTGTTCCAAAACCTACCGTACCACAACTACATACATTATTCATAAATGTAGTGCACGCTGAATTAGAAGACAATCCATTTCCTATAACAAAAGAACACGCGTGAGATACCGTATTTCCGTATCCACCAAATATTCCAGAGTTTGTTCCGCTTGCGTTGTTTGCCGCTCCTCCTGCTATTACTGCTTGATATCCACTGTTACTATTATAGTTTCCTCCACTAATAGTTGTGTAGTTTCCAGTAGCGTTGTTTGCTTGACCACCCGCAACCACAGCGTAAGCTCCTGAAGCGGTATTACTACAACCTCCACTCGCTACTGCCATTGTTCCTGTGGCTTTTACTAGAGTACCTCCGCCAACAAAACTTTGTATGCCGAATGCGCAGTTAGCTTTACCTCCAGCTACGGCAGAACATCCACCTGAAGCAATATTTCTACATCCGCCTCCTATGAAAGAGGATCCTCCTGAAGCAAGATTGATATAGCCTCCACTTACCGTAGAGTAAGATCCTGAAGCTGTATTAGAGTATCCTCCACTTGCAGTTGTGCCTGTTGCACAAGCCGTATTTTTCCAACCAGCAGCAACAGACATTTGTCCTGCGGCTGTATTATTATTTCCTCCTGCTATTGAAGCGTAAGAGTTTGTCGCTTTATTGCATTGACCGCCTCCAACGAAACTGAATGCTCCTGATCCTGTATTGAATTGTCCTCCTACTACTGCTGAACATCCACCAGAAGTAAGATTACTACATCCGCCTCCTATAAAGGTATGTTGCGCAGATCCGGTATTGAATTGACCTCCTGCTATTGTAGATAATGCCGATGCTCCAGCAATTAAGTTGTTTGCACCACCTCCAATTGTTGCGGCAGTAGATGCGCACATTACGTTGTTTGCTCCTCCTGCTAGTACTCCGTAAGTAGCAGACGTTTTATTGCTATAACCTCCGCTAAGTGTTGAATAGTTTCCTATTGCGCAGTTAGTAACACCGTTTCCTATAAAAGAATAATCTCCACACGCTATGTTTGTTGCTCCAGATACTACCGCTGCTCTAGTTCCTATTGCAGAACTACTCTGTCCTCCACCTACAAATCCTTGATATCCGCTTACTGAATTTCCTCTACCACCGCCGATGAAAGATCCAGTCGCAGCAGTACAAATGCACTGATTGCATCCTCCACCAATTGCTGACAAAAGACCTGCGTTAGTTCCTCCAACTCCACTTCCAATAAATGCATATGCAGCGCTTGTTGTATTAGCAACACCGCCGGCTATTGCTGAATAGTTTCCCGATGCTACATTACCGTATCCTCCTGCTATTGCTGAACAGTTACCTGATGCTGTATTGTTATGACCTGCTCCTATGAATGAAATTTGGCCTGATGCAACATTATTGTATCCACCGCTAATTGTTGAACATGAACTTGTAGCTTTATTTTGTTTACCGCCTCCCACAAAACTATGAGCTCCGGATCCGGTGTTGAATTGACCAGCGGCTACTGCTGAATAAACTTGTGATGCTAAATTATTATCACCTCCACCTATAAAAGATCCTGTTCCTGTGGTACAAATACAGTTTGCATTACCGCCTCCAATAAAAGATTGGGCTCCTGATGCTACGTTTGAAAGACCTCCTATGACTGTTGAATAAGTAGCTGAAGCAATATTTTTACAACCGCCTCCTATGAAGCTAAATGCTCCTGATCCAGAATTGAATTGACCTCCTACTATAGCAGAACAATCTCCTAAAGCAATATTTGAAGCTCCGCCAGTTACGACAGAAGCAGATCCACTTGCTGTATTAGTGAAACCGCCACCTACGAATGAGCAAGCTCCACAAGCCCTATTGAATCTACCACCAACTACACTAGAAGCAGATCCGGTTGCTATATTAGGTTGTGTAAGACTTCCTCCTCCACCAATAAATGAATTATCTCCAATAGCGCAATTCTTTATTCCACCGCCAACAAAGGAAGCAATTCCACAAGAAACATTACAACATCCGCCTACTACCACACCAAAATTACAAGCTATCGTACAATTGAGAATACCGCCTCCAATAAATGAATAACCACCGCAAGCTCTATTTGAAGCGCCACCTCCAATAGATGAAACAGCTCCAATAGCGAGGTTACTAGCGCCACCTCCAATAAATGAATTAGATCCACTAGATGCGTTAGTAGAACCGCCGCCTACAAAACTAAATGCTCCTGATCCAGTATTTTGACATCCTCCTAATACTGTTGCGCATGCGCCTGTTGCTGTATTACAAACTCCTCCTACAAATGCTCCTTGCAAATTCATAGAACCTGTAACATTCACAGAACCAGTAAATGTTTGAGTATTTTCTATTGTGTTTCCAAAGATATTGCTACCGCTTGAATAAACAATGGAAGACGATATGGTGCTAACCAATAAGGTCTGCGCTGTTATAGTAGAACTAACTCTTAAAGATCCTGTAATGCTTTGGTCCGCTCTGAAACTGTTCGATCCTGTAGTAGCGTAATTTGCCACAACGTTCAATAAGCTAGCGCTGATTTGTTGTTGGCTAGAGGAAACTGAAGTAAGTATTGTGGAGTTGCTACCAGAAAAAGTATTGTAAGACGCGCTCAAAGCAATGTAGCTAGCCGAGATTTGTTGTTGGCTCGAACTAACGGCGTTGAAAGAAGCAGTGGTTGTGAATCCTACCGAACCGGTCCCCTGTAAAAGATCCGAATTGGAAGAGTACGAAGCAGAGGCTATTGATCCTGACATTGTTATGACGCCGGTTGTAGTGATGCTACCTGTTATTACTAAAGAGCCTGATAATTGTAT
>ENA-OSIY01000917-OSIY01000917.1-marine-metagenome-genome-assembly--contig:-NODE-917-length-16095-cov-7.150830_pt1 | contig 16095 bp, 10 predicted proteins | sample MGYA00237884_ERZ534233 | MGnify/ENA primary metagenome ERZ534233 (study PRJEB26412, sample SAMN06343840) | marine metagenome | isolation source: estuarine water | place: USA: Columbia River Estuary... | reverse complement strand
AGTGTTCTCACCTACCGCACGAACCATTTGTAGAGGTACATATGGGCAATAGAATAAACCAGCGTCATAAGCATTGGAACCCTTGTATCCAACTACCATAACGTCAGAGAATGCATTGAAGAGATGATGAAATACTCTGATTGCTACTTAGTACGCAAAGAAGGTGAAGTATTTACTGCAATATCTGGCCTTTGGTACGAAGATAACAGAGAAACACCACAGTTTTTTGCAATGTTTTCTAAGAATATTAAGAAAAACTTTACATCTATAGCGCGTGGATCACGCATGTTGATAACATTTTTTGATAGAACACAGGACGAAATGTCTATGCGTATATTAAGCGATCACCAGTTTATGTTGGATTGGGCAGCATGGTTAGGGTTCGAAGCAATAGGTGTAACTGAGTTTAATTCTAACCACTATGTTGATTTTGTGCGTTGCATTTCCCCACAAAAAAGTGCTTATAGTGAAACATCACGGCCCGTGATGCACTGAAAGGCCCATTTGGATACCCTTGTCGATGTGAAGGAACGGATACCCGAGTAACCGAAACTTTATATTTAGGAAAAGAAAATGGCTAATACTATCGACCAAGCTTTTATTAAGCAGTTCGAAACTGAAGTCCACATGGCGTATCAACGCATGGGTTCTAAGCTTCGCAACACAGTACGTTCAACAAATGTATCTGCATCAGTAGCAAGATTCCAGAAAATCGGAACAGGCACAGCGTCAACCAAAGCACGTAACGGAGATGTTACAGCAATGGAACTAGCGCACACTAACGTAGAAGTCACAATGGCTGACTACTACGCAGCGGAATACATTGATAAGTTGGACGAATTAAAGATCAACATCAATGAGCGTCAAGTTGTAGCTCAATCTGCTGCTGCCGCATTAGGCCGTAAAACAGATGAGTTAATCACAGCAGCTATGGATGCTGGTGCAAACTCAACGCAAATCGCTGACACATCTGGCGCATTAGCAAAAGCTGACCTACTAACATTGTTTGAAACAATGGGTACAGCTGACATTCCAGAAGACGGACAGCGTTATATTGCTATGTCTCCAGCTGGATACACTGACTTGTTTAACATCAATGAGTTCGCATCAAGTGATTATGTAGGCCCACAAAGCTTGCCGTTCGCTGGTGGCATGACAATGAAAGAGTTCTTAGGATTTAAGATCTTCTCAACGTCTGCTGTTGCTGGTGGTAAAAACTTTGCATACCATACATCATCAGTTGGTATCGGTATTAACTCTGATGTTGCAACAGAGCTTAACTATGTACCGCAAAAGGTTGCACACCTAGCTACATCAATGATGTCAATGGGTTCAGTAGTAATCGACAACAATGGCGTTTACGAAGTTCTAGACAACAACTAATATTTTAGGGGGCGAAAGCCCCCTTTAACTCCAATATATAGGTTGAAGAAATGCCAGCAAATACACCAATAAAAGTATGTTCACGCGCTTCCGTCCTTATGGGCGGTTCTCCTATTTCATCGTTTGATGAAGGTACAGCTGAAGCTGATGTAGTTGACGCAATGTACGAGGACATAGCAAGAGCCGCGTTGACAAGTACACGCTGGCGATTTGCTACTAACCAACAAGTATTAAACAGATTAGCTGCAGCACCTACTAGCAGATATGACGCTGCATACCAAATGCCGTCAGATCTTCTTATGCTTAGTGCTGTTACAGTTAACGATGACCCAATAATATATGACACATATGGCGATAAAGTATATTGTGATACAACTACAGAAGAAGTTGTTGTTGCTGATTATATATACAGAGCCAGCGAATCTTCTTGGCCTTCCTACTTTACATTAGCTGTAGAGTTCCAAGTAGCCGCAATGCTATCACTATCAATCGCTAGAGACGCTAACCTAGCGCAAATGATGGATCAGCAAGGTGAGCGACAAATGATAAAAGCTAGACGACTTGACTCGCAACAACAAACAACACGCAAGTTAATGACATCAAGGTTTATAGCACAAAGGCGTAGCTAATGCAGAAAGTAAGAATACCACAGAATAGCTTTCAGTACGGCGAAATAAGCGACAATACTATAATGAGGACTGATAGTCCTATCTATGCTGCGTCTGCGCAAAGCTTAGAAAACATGATTGTATTGCCAGAAGGTGCAGTAAAAAAACGACACGGCACTAAGTTTATATATAAGAATACACGTACTAATAAAGACTTACACTTAGCTCCTTTTATATTTGATGATAACGAGCAGTATGTAATTGGTATAGGTGAAGCTTACATATTCTGTTGGAGGTTGTTAATTGATGGTACGGTTAGTTTAGTATCAACTATAACTGCTGACACTCAAAGTAATGTACTGCCTTTTGATAAAGACTATTTACGCGAGTACAATACAGCACAGTATGGCGATGTTATGTTTATATGCCATCCGTTGTTTGCACCTCGTATGCTTACGCGTACATCACTCACAGCATTTGAGCTTAGTGTATTTAGCTTTGATACAAGCTATGACAATAAAGATACATATCAACCATATAGCTCGTTTTATTCTACAAATGTAACATTATCTTCAAGCAATCCTGCAACAGGTAGCAATAGAACTATTACTACAAGCGCACCTTATTGGGATACAACAGGTAAACATATTGGTGTAACTGTTAGATATGGTGGCAATGAGATTGTAATAACATCTGTAAACAGTACCACACAAGCAATCGGCACTGTTGTAAAAGAATTATCAACAAGGCTAACTGTTACAAATCCATTACGAACAAGAAATGGTAGCAGTACGATTGAAATTACTCATTTATCACATGGGTTAATAGTAGGCCAGACCATAACTTTATCTGATGCAGTGGCAGTTGGTGGGATAAATGCTAGCAGTATAAACGGAAGCAGAAATATTGTAGAAATATTAGATATAAATACATATACAGTTAATGCATCAGCCAGCGCAAACGAATCAGAAGATGGTGGTGGCTTTGTAAAAATAACATCAAATGGTGCAACAACTAATTGGGACGAGCAAGCGTTCTCTGCATTGCGTGGATACCCAGCGTCAGTAACATTCCATGAAAATAGGCTTTGTTTTGGCGGTACTTTGGCTGAACCAGATACGATATGGATGTCTTCGCTTGGTGAGTTTTTTGATTACAATGTTGGTGAAGGTGAAGATACAGATTCAATAAATCTAGTAGCTGCCACTGGTGACGTTAATGAAATTAGATACATGAGATCTAATCGTGACTTGCAGATATTTACACTGTCAGATGAATTGTATGTTCCTACATACCTTAACCAAGCTATTACACCTACTAACGCACAGATAAGAAAACAAACGCCATTTGGTAGTGAGTTTGTTTTGCCTACTTCTATTGATGGTGCAACTATTTTTGTTGAGCGTGGTGGTAGGGCTGTTCGTGAGTACATATATTCTGATGCAGAGGATGCATATATTTCTACAGCAATATCTACTGTGGCTACGCACCTTATTAAATCACCTGTAGATATAGCAGTTGTGCATTCTGGATTTAATACCGCTGAATCATACGCAGCTTTGGTTATGGCTGATGGTGATATGGCGTTGTTTAGTTCTAACAGAGCAGAGAAACGTGCGGCTTGGACAGGCTTAACATCGCAAGGCAGCTATAAAGCAGCAACCGCAATAGGTGATAGACTGTTTACTTACCAGCAAGACGTTAATAATAACTATGTATTGTCTGAGTTTCTTGATGATATTGGCTTAGATAACTATCTTTATGTAGCTTATGGCAGCGGTACTGTAAGTGTAAGTAGTTTGTATTCTAGCGGTACTGTAGATGTAATTGGGTATAATGGTACTAATAAAGTTTACTTAGGTGAATTTACTGTAACTGGTGGGAATATTACTATGACAGGGCATAGTAGTTATACTCATTTTTATGTAGGTAAAAAGTACACATCTAAAATAATAACTAATCCAATAGACACTGTAGCAGCTAATGGGCCAGTTACAGGTGATGTGCGCGGTATAAGTACAGTAGTTCTTAACCTAAAAGATTCTGAGTCTATTAAAGTAAATAACAGGGCTGTTAATAATATTACTGGATTTAAAGGTAATAAAGAGGTTAGGCTTTTAGGATATAGCAGAAGTCCTCAAGTTACTATTGAGCAAGAAGAACCCATGCCGTTGCAGATCAATGGCTTAATATCGGAGTTGATTACATAATGTGGCAATTAATTGGTGCTGGAATATCAGCGTATGCTTCAATACAAGCAGGGAAAGCAAAAGAAGATGCAGCCAGAATGGATGCATTCAATACAGAAACCGAGCGAGAGCAAGGTGAAGTATTAGCATTACAACAAGCCGCTAATCGTAGGTATGAATATGATTTAGCAACAGAAGCTAATGTAGCTATGTTTTATGCTAGCGGTAGAGATGTGGGTTCAGACAAGTCTGTTGAGGCTTTCTTAGCTAAACAAAAAGAAATTGCGTCAGTTGATCTTAGCAGAATTGATTTTCAAAGGCAGACTGAATCTAGCGCAAGAACAAGAGAAGCTATGGCGTTACGTCGTGGTGGTGCAAATGCTAGGCGCGCTTCGTTGTTTCAAGCTGCTGGAACTATGGCGCGTGGTATACAAGATTACCAAAAAACTGCTGCTACTGGAGGGATGTAATAAATGGCTGTCATTAGGCAACAAACACAAGTCTTTAATAAACCAGTTGGCGTTCGCAGAATAAACACAGGTGAAGCTGAGTTATGGGAAACTATAAAAGCTGAAGCTGATGAGTTTACGCGCAGAGCTTACAATGATGCAGCGGAAAATGCACAAACTGTAGGTGCAGAAACAGCTATGGGCGTAGACGTAAGTAGTATTACTACGCTTGATCCGCTTACAGGTAGGCCAAAAGCTATGGCAACACCAGAAGGCATGGGATCAATAGCTGAAAAAGCTTATAGAAATGTTATTACGCAAAGATATGAAGACTCTATAAAAGACGAAATGAATATTAGGGCGCAAGAATTAGCCTTAAGGTATCAATATAAACCAGAAGAATATGCAGTAGCTATGTCACAACATATAGCTTCAATGTCTGACAATGCAGATGGCATGTATAAAACTTTTATAGAAGTGCATGGCAGTAAACAGTTAGCATCTAATAAGTTATCTTTGCAAAAAGAATTAAGAGATAAAGTTAGGCTAGACGCTGGCAACTCTATTATAAAAAAAGGTACAGCAGCAGTAGAAGCTGTCACCGATTATGGTAAAGCTGGTAATTTTGAAGAAATGTTACACGTTATTGAAGAAAACGTAGCTAACTTTCAAAATGGAGAAACGTCTAATTTACTTAAAGCTGGAGCAGCAGAGGCTACACAAACAAGTTTAGAAATAGCTGGTATAAGCGGATTTGTTAGTACCTTAATTAGTCAAACAGAAAATCCTACACAAAGAGCAGCTATTATTACTTACATAAAATCTGGTGGTGTTGTTGAAAATCACTTAGATGAAATATCAAAAGTACAGCTTAGTAAAATAAAAGATTATTTAGATGTAAATACTATTAATGACATTGCTGTTAATGCAAGTTCATTAGCAGAATCAATGAATAGTACATTTTATAAAGTGCAAACTGCAAATAATGCAGAGCAAGCAGCTAAAGCAAAAGCATTAACGGCACAAAAAAAATTAGACCTTACAAATAATAACGCAATATTTAATAATCAAACTGGAAGAATAACCAGTGAAATATCAAAACTTGTGAACTCTATTGGAAATAAAGCAATAGATGAAAGATTTGGTCGTTTAGATGGCGAGTCATTAGATATGGTTGCGCCATTAGTCCAAGGTATTTTTGAACATTATCAAGAACAAGTTAGTGTATTAACACAACGAATGAACGCTGAAGGTAGTGTATATACTCCAGAAGCATTTAAAAGTGATGTTAAAGCTTTAAGAGAAGCAATAATTAAACCATTATTGTTTAAAGTTGCAGATATAGCGCAAGATCAAGGAAATTTAGATTATGTTAAGGGCTATATTGCAAATCCAAATGCAGAAGATTTTGCAGAATTAACAAACGTACAACAAACTTTGTTAGAAACAATGGTTGGTACAGGTGTTTATGACTACAAAGCAGACAGAACTTATATATCTAATGTGTTAACAGATGGAACAAACCAAACAGAACAAAATAAATTAGACAATCAAGAAAAACTAAAAACATTTGATTATGTCCAACAATACTCTGTGTATGCACAATCTAATTTAATGACTAAAAGTACATTAGATAAAGTTGATGCAGAGTTAAAAGGTAAAATAGGCAAGCATGGCTATACAGTAGAAGATTACACTAGAGATAGAAAGTTGATTGAAGGTAATGCTGCTGCTGGTGTAATGAGTGAATTTGCAAAAACTGCTACATCTTCAGAATTTTTAGCATTAATACAATTTGTTGAAACAGCAACAGGGCCAAATCGTGAAGGCGATGTAAGGGGTATGACAAACACAGACGGAAGTGTACGTCAAAATGAAGTAATGCGCGCTAAAAGAATTGTAGATTTGTTAGGAAATAATGATCCTAAAGAATTTATTAGAGCTGCTGACAGTATTAAAATTAATATAAGCAATAGAGAAGATGAAGAAGAAAAAGTAAATGCACAGTTAGCTTTAGAAAATACTGCAAGAACAGGCACAGGTGATAGAAAAGATAAAAAATTACAAACTGCTTCCGATACTGTTATAAACAAAGATTATAATTTAGATGTGTCTTTATACAGCACATATAGCGATGTAGAAAAAACTAAAATTTTAAAAGTATTACGAGGTACGCCTAGTAAGAAATTATTAAATGGATTAGAGCAATTAATTAGTGGAGTTGAAGACCCTAACTCTCAAAGTTATTTTGAACTATTTGTAGAACTAGATAATTCTAGGATAGCTAATGGCAAAACAGCAAGTCGTTTAAATGATGTTATGTCCGCAGCTAATTTAAGTAGACTAGATCAAATACAAAGATCGGCAAAAATTACTGGAATGCCTGTAATTGAAATAGCACGACAGTTTGCGGAGCTTGAGCGTGATGGCGAAAGTAAAAATTTAACTGAGCATTTAGGTAAAACTCCTACTGAATTTGTTGCTGATTTTACAGATGATCCTACATTAACTAGAGATTTATTACCTGTAGTAAAAACATTATCAAGACGTGGTGATAACCCAGAAATGATAACTGATTTTATAGATAGGTATATTGAGAAAAAGTATTTAAAGTCAGAATATGTTTTAGATCCTGATGCACCATTCTCTGATAAGCAACAATCACAATACGCACTTACTTCTGTATTCCCAGATTTTGGAGAAAAAATTGAGTTTGTAGCAAAGATTGAAGATTACTTAAGAGACATAGTTATACCGCAATCAGGTACAGATAGCGTAGGCAAACCACTACCTGATTTAAGATTTTCTATGCATGCTGATAAATTTGCGCGAGCTGGCTCACTTGGTACACAGTACGAAGGTTTTTCAAGTGAAAGAGATGTTAGCTACGCAAAGGAAACAGCAGAAAAAAGACAAATATTTTTAATACCAAACCCAAATACCAATGAAATATCGTATGTTCCAGTTTATAAAACATTTGATGAAAATGATAATCCTACTGGTATAAAATATTTACTTACAGAAGATGAAGAAGGATTGTTTCTTGCTGAATTTAATACAAAACTAACTGCTGAATACAGAGAGAATCGTAAAATACAAGAAGATATTCTAGAAAAACAACTAATACGTGCAAGTCAAGACGCAGCTGAAAATGAAATAGAAGTAAAAGATAGGGTTAAACAATTTGGACCTATGGCTAAACCAAACAATATTAAATAATAGGACTAAATAATTATGGTAGATAATGCATTTACTACATTAAAAAATTTATCACCAACAAGTGCAAATTTAGGTGCGCCAGAACCTAGTTGGAGCAAACTAATTGGTGCAAGCTTAGAAGATAAGTATGCATCTTCTGTAAATTTTCTTAATGAACAGATTAAATTTGGGTTTGATCCTAAAAACAAAGACCCAAATTTTAATGCAATCGACCATATACCAGAAGGTTTAGAAAAATATACACATCATTTAATTAGTGCTGAGAATGCAGATCAATTAACTTTTAAGGTAAACAATTTATATAGAGCGTTAAAAGTTGATGAAACATTAAGTAGAGCTAGCTTTGGTGCGCTTGCAATAAGTGAATTTGTTGACCCTATAAATTATATTTCTCTGCCGCTACGTGCTGCTAAGACTATTGGTGGCGGCTTTAGAGCTGGTGCTATATCAACTGGTGGCGTTGCTGTTGCGCAAGAAGCTATTAGATACCCTATTGATCCTACTGTTACTGCTGCTGAGTCAGGATTAAATATTGCAGCCTCTACAATTTTTGGTGGCGCAATAAATAGTATGGTAAGCATACCAGCTGCAAGAAGATTTAAAGCAACACAAGATGCAGAAGTTGAAATAGGCGAGTTAAACAAAGCATTAAAAGGCGATGGCGTACAAGCAACTGCTGTTGCTGGTGGCCCAGATGCAACTATACCAGAGAATATATTTACTGATTCTTGGATATATAAATCAGCTACAACTCCTATGAAACGAGTATTAACTAATCCAAACATACCTAATGATGTTAAATTAGATACGTTAGCTATTGCTAATGATTCTGGTATTTTATTGTCTGCAAATAAAAAAGGACAAAAAATAGGTAACTCAGTATTTCAAAATGCAAAGTTACACCAAGGTACATGGGTAAAGGCATATGATGAGATAGCAACTATATGGGGTGAGTCTACAGGATCAGGTGTTTCAAAGCCCTTAGACTACATGACAAAGCGTAAATCATTTGAAGAGTGGGTAACAGAAATAGATGGCAAAGCTATACGCGGAGAAAAACCAGTTAATGATTTTGAAGCGCGCACTATGCAAAAGCTTAACGAATTTTATGACGAGTGGGAAGTACGCTTAAAAGATGAAGGTCTTATTGGCAGCGAAGGTTACTATAAAAAGTATATGTTAGACCGAGAAGCTAGGTTAAAAGTTGCAGAAGGCAGACTAGCTAATGCAAAAACTACAGTACATGCTAAAAATATTGGCACACAGATTGATAGATTTAAAAAAGAAATAGCAGAAACTAAGCAGCAGTTAGATGATTTAGGTGCGATGGGTAAACTAACTCCACCTAATGAAGATATATTTAGACCGCGCTATTGGGATTTTTCTGCGATTGAAGCTAACAGGCCAGAGTTTGAAAAGATTTTAGCTAAGTGGTATCAAAGCAATCCAGAGACATATACTAAATTACCTGATGGTAGATGGGGTAAAGTTAAAATGTCATCAAGCCCTGACGCTATAGCTAAAAGGGTTAAGGATACAGTGGATAGAATGTTAAACGATCCTGATCCTCTTGATCCTGATAAAATGTTTTATGGTGCTGGTAAGTCAAAGCACTTTAAGCATAGGGCATTAGACATACCTAATAGATTAGTGCTTGATTACATGCAGCGTAATCCAATTAGCATTATGAAAGCTTACACACAAAAGACATCAGGTCGTTATGAGTTTTCTAAAAAGTTTAGTGGCGGCTCAATAGATGATGTACTAGATGGCACATATGATAAGATGATGGATGCTGGTGCTAGCATTGACGAGATAAGAGCAGCACAAAAAGAACAAAGAATACTTTATGATAGAGTTGTAGGGTCTGTTCTCAGAAGGCCAGATGCAATGAATCAAGGAGTTGCTAGATTATTAAGATCAGCAGCACAACTTAGTTACCTTGGTGGTGCGGTATTAGCTACAATTACAGAGCCAGCAAAGATTGTAATGGAGCATGGATTTGCACCTACAATAAAAGGCTTGTTTTCTGTGCTTGATAAGAACGCATTGAAAATGGGTGGGCTAGAAATACGCGCAGCTGGTGAAGCATTAGAAAGATTGCTTGGTAATGTGCAGATGCGTTTGTCTGAAGATTTAAACAACAATCCTTTTCGTGGCGATTACTTAGATAAGGCTACAGATGCTTTCTTTACTTTAAATGGATTGGGGCCAGTGACCAGGATATTAAAAGATTTTGATGGCATGATGCGCAGCCATACCCTTATAGATTATGCTGTGCGTTGGGCTGATCCTAATAAAAAAATTACTAAGATGGAAAAAGAATACCTTCTTAGATACAACATAGATGAAGTTGACGCTAAAAGAATAGCTAAATCTAATTGGGAAAAGACAGACAGTGGTTTGTATATGGCTAATACAGAAGAATGGGCGCAGCCTGATCTTGCAAAAATAAAAGTTGATATGGCTAAAACATACAAAATATCACGCAAGCCATTAAGTAAAATGACAGAAAAAGAATTGTTAAATAGATTTGACAAAGAGTTTTATGTTGGCAGAATTATAACAGATCAAAAAATTGTTGATGATGTGTTTAAACGAAGAGGCTACGAAGGCAACTTAGGTCTAGCTTTTAATGATCCACCAGATCCAGCAACAGTTTTTGTAAATATAAAAGCAATAAGAGAAGCATATAATAAGCCAACTGGAAAAGTAAACGAAGATGCAATGATAGCTAAATTAGATGATGATTTAGCAAATGGTAAGTTAACTGAAGAGCAATATAGGCATCATGTTACTTATGTTAAAAATATAGATTTAATGGATAGCGAAGAAGAATTTATAAACTTTATTCTTATGCATGAATTACATCACACAACAAAACAAATACGTGCTGGTGAATCTGTACCAGATTATGAGCAAAGAATTGATGAAGATGCTTTTAAATATATTAGAAATGAAAAAGAATCTGGTTTACAACTTGCAGCTGAAAAAGAATATAGCAGACAAATTCAAGAAGCTGATGAAACAGTGCAAACATTCCGCAATGCATTAGGTTCTGGTGTAATGAATACTATACTTATGGGTACACCAGCAGACAAACCAACTATTACGGATGGCATTGTATATATACCAATGCGTGTAGCAAGTAAGTTTGGTATGAAAGAAGACCCTGTAAACAAAGGCTATGCGCGTATTGAGAATGGTATGCTTGGATTGCCGTTTCAGTTTTACAGCTACGCATTAGCTGCTGTTAACAAAACTATGGGTGCATATGCACATGGTCAGGTAAAAAGTAAATACATTGGAGCGTCATTAGCTCTAGGTTTAGGCTACATGACACTTAATCTTAAAACTCCTGATTGGGTTGAGATGTCATACCAAGACAAATTCCTTAGATCTTTAGATTACTCTGGGTTAATGCCAATAATGACAGATATGTTCTATACAGGCATGACTACAGCACTAGCATTAGGTGGGCCAAATGTAACTGGCGGTGCAATACAGCCTAAGTTCCCACAAAAACCAGATACAGGTGAAGCTATTACTGGTATTCTTGGTGCTGGCCCGAGCTATGGATTAGATATGTATAGAAATATGGCTGAGTTAGTTACTGGAGATGTTGGTAAAGGCACAAGTGATCTAGTTGGCGACCTACCATTTATGAATATATTCTGGTTAAGAGGTTTAGTTAATGATTTCCGCAAGTTTGCTAAAGATGAAATAGATATGCCTAGAGGTATAGGTGGGTTCTAAATTGTGCGGCATGTTTTGTGCGTTGCGCTTCTATGCAATCAATGGAAAAAAGAATACAGAGGTGACACATGACAATAAATATAGCTAACAATAACCCACGAATAAACTACACAGCAACATCTGGTCAGACTGTGTTTACAGTTCCGTTTGAGTTTTTTGAAAACACAGACATAAAAGTTTACGTTGAGGGTACACTAAAAACAATTACTACACATTATTCGGTTACTGGAGGAAATGGCTCTACAGGCACAGTAACTATGAATGCTGGTGTTACGTTAAATAACGAGGTAACGCTTGTCAGGGACGTTCCTTTGGAGCGTACAACAGACCTGACGGCTAATTATAACGCTGCATCCTTAGATGGGCAGCTAGATCGTATTGTTGCAGAGGTTGCAGACCTTAACGATAGAGTGTCACGAACAATACAAATTAATGATTATGAGTTGGCAAGTGGTCTACTTCTCCCAGCACTTGACAGCCGTAAAGGTAAGACTATCCAATTTAACACTAGCTCTGGTGCTTTAGAGGTTGGTCCTACTGGCGCGGATTTAACAGCAATCGGTTCAATTACTTCTGAGATTGCTACATTAGCTGGAATTAGTGGTAATATTACTACTGTAGCTAGTGCAAATGCAGCCGTAACTGCTGTTAGCAATTCTATGACAAGCGTAAATGCTATTAATGCAGCACTTTCTAACGTCAATAGTGTAGCTGGTGCGATTACAAACATTAATTTAGTTGGTGGATCTATCTCTGACGTTAATGATGTAGCTGATTCGCTTGGTGAAATCTCTGCGGTACAAGCAAAGTTAACAAATATTGATACTGTAGCTGTTGCATCTACAAATATAGGCACAGTAGCAGGGTCTATAGCACAGGTTAATAACGTATCTTCTAAGATTGCTGACGTTACTGGCGTTAACACTAATATGTCTGCAATAACTACAGCTAATGCAAACTCTAGTAACATTAATTTAGTAGCTAGTAGCATAGATGATGTGAATGACGTTGGTACAGTAATAACAAAAGTAACAACTGTTGCTGATAATATAGCAAACGTAAATTTAGTAGGGCCAGTAGCACAGTATATGTCTGATGTTGCTAATAATATTACAGCTATTAGTGCTGTTGCTCCTCTTGCTGGTGACTTATCTAATGTAACAAACAACTTATCAGCTATACAAGCAGCTGCAACAAACGCAACAAATGCTGCTAACTCTGCAACTGCTGCTGCTAACTCAGCAACAAGCGTTAGTAACGCAGAAACAACAACTACAGCAAATGCAGTAGCCGCAGCTAATAGTGCTGCCGCCGCCGCAACAGCTTTAGATAATTTTGATGATAAGTATCTAGGTGTTAAGTCTTCTGACCCAACTGTAGATAATGATGGCGATGCTTTAGTTCAAGGTGCATTGTATTTTTCAAGTTCGTCTAGTGCTATGCAAGTATACGATGGTGCTAACTGGATAGCTGCATCATCATCTGGAGTTGCATCGTTAACTCTATTTGAATACACAGCAACCGCTGGACAAACTGCATTCTCAGGCAATGACGACAATGGATTATCAATGTCATTTATTGCAGCTAACTTATTAGTAACAATGAATGGTGTTATCTTAGACCCATCAGACTATACAACAACATCAGGTCTTACAGTAACACTAGACGTAGGCGCAGCAGTTAGTGACGTAGTAAACATATACGCATTTAAATCATTCCAAGTTGCTGACACAGTACCAGCTACAACAGGCGGTACATTTATTGGGCCAGTACAGTTTAACTCAAACGTAACTGTAAGTGGCACAGTAGATGGTGTAGACATAGCAGCATTTAAAACATCATTTGATAATCTAAGCACAGACATTGTGAGTGACACTACCCCACAACTAGGTGGAGACTTAGCATCTAATGGTAATGATATTAACTTTGCTGACAACGACAAAGCCATATTCGGTGCTGGGTCTGACCTACAGATTTACCATGATGGGTCTAATAGTTATATCAGAGAAACAGGCACAGGTAATTTAAATATCTCAGCAGACCAACTGCGGGTACTTAACGCAAGTAATAACGAAATCAAAGCAGAGTTTACAACTGATGGTGCTGTTGACTTATACCACAATAACGCACTCAAACTAGCCACAACATCAACAGGCATTGACGTAACAGGTATTACTACTACAGACGGTTTGACTTCTGATAGCACAGTAACAGTACGTGGAGGTAATAAGTTAATACTAAATCGTGCAGATAATGCTACTCGTGGAGAAATAAATTATGCTTCAGGCACAGGTTTTGTTTTAAATGATGCTAACGGAGATGGATTTAGCTATAATGTAGGCACTACAAATAAATTACGCATAGACTCATCAGGCAATGTTGGTATTGGTGATACAGCCCCCTTAGACAAACTAGAGGTTAGAACCACAACTCTTGGTGGAATAACAATTTCCAGCCCTACTCATAACTATGCTGCTTTAAGTTTTGCAAGGAATAACACTGCAACCGCAAGAATACACCTAAGTGAGCCAGCCGCATCGAATACAGGTGCAATGCATTTCCAAACGAGTGATGCATCAGGTGGCCCAAATTTAATCACAGCCATGACTATTGATGAAAATCAAAACGTTGGTATTGGTACGAGTTCTCCTAGTGAGAAACTAACTATTCAAAGTGGAAACCTAAGCTTTATGGGGGGTACGAATGATGCTCAATATATTAAGTTTGGAGATACTGGCGATGATGATATAGGTAGTATATTCTATTACCATGGCAATAATAACATGGTGTTTACAAGCAATGCCTCAGAAGCCATGCGCATAGACTCATCAGGCAACTTGTTGGTGGGTAAGACTGCTGCAGGTATTTCTGCGGCTGGTCATTCTTACAGAGCAGATGGCACATGGGAAGTTCGCCGTGACATTAGTTCTGCAAATTCAAGTTCAGTAGGTTACCTCTCAAGAGGCACTACAGACGGTAATATCCTTACGCTCTACAAAGACACAACAACTGTAGGTAGTATTGGTGTAGCCTCTGGTGCTAAAATGTCCATAATAGGGACAAACAACAACTTACAAATAGGAGCAGCTGGCTCAAATATATTTAATGTGAGTACAGCAAGTGTCTACCCAGATACAGATAATTCAGTAGATTTAGGTTTAAGTAACAGACGCTTTCAAGACGTATATGGTGTAAACTTTCACGGCAATGGCTCTAACCTAACAGGTGTTGGCGGTAGTACAACTGCTGGTGCTGTTGGTACTTATACAACAGGACGACCTGCAAACTATACTACATACGCTACTGGAGCAACTGTAGCTGGAAGCTCTTTGGTAGTAGCATCTGGTTCGGCTTGGTATTATTCTGGTGGGTGGCAAGGAGTTACTTCTGGTGGTAGTAATGCGGCATATAGTGTTGGTACTACTCGAAGTGGGACATGGAGATTAATGTCATACGCAGGGGCAACTTCATCATTCGGAGTTACAGGACTTTGGGTCAGAATATCTTAATAAAAGGAATATCAAATGAGTAGGTCAAAAAGTAGAAAATTCGCTGATATTCTTTCTGGGAATATGGGTGCTATATTAGATGACGGATTAATAAACGTATCTGAAATTACAGGATTAGGTACAGCAGCTAGTTCAGCAGCTACAGATTTCTTACCATCAACAATGGCAACTGCAACGAATGCAACTGGCTCTGACTTTGTGCCAGTATATGATGCAAGTGCTGGTGTCTGGAAGAAACAAACAATTACTGTGGCTGCGTTACAAGGGCCAACTGGTTCTACTGGTGCAGCTGGTGCAACAGGTGCAGCTGGTTCTAATGGTTCTAATGGTTCTATTGGTGCTGATGGTGCTGATGGGGCGCAAGGGCCACAGGGAAATACTGGTGCAACTGGGCCACAAGGTGCGACAGGCGCACAAGGGCCACAAGGTAATACTGGTTCGCAAGGGCCAACTGGTAGTACAGGTAGCCAAGGCGCAACTGGTCCAGCAGGGACACCATCAACGTCACATAATACTGTTGGTAGTTATGCTTGGGCATATAGAAATGCTGTTGGCGGCGGTACTAGTTTTGGTTCAACCTACGCGGGAAGTAACCTTAGAGCTACAGGTACAGGTACTTATCCTTACAGTAGACAAGCTTACGGCGATAACTACAGTGGTACTGCCTTGTCAGGAACATGGCGGTCTATGGGTATTGGTTCTGGTGCAAACAGTCGATTTGGTACTACACTATTTTGCAGAGTATCTTGATGAATAACAATAACAATAGGAGGCGTTCATGCCACAAGTAACAATAACAGAAGTGCGTAACGCACAATCACTAAACGCAGAGAATACTGCATTTGATGTAGAAATTAACCACCCAGAGTTTGGTTGGATACCCTACTCATTACAACCTGATGATATAGATAATACCTGTCTCTTATACACATCTCCGAGCCCACGAGACAGGCAGAAATCTCGTATGCCGTCTTCTGCTTGA
>ENA-OSIY01000916-OSIY01000916.1-marine-metagenome-genome-assembly--contig:-NODE-916-length-16096-cov-8.169424_pt1 | contig 16096 bp, 28 predicted proteins | sample MGYA00237884_ERZ534233 | MGnify/ENA primary metagenome ERZ534233 (study PRJEB26412, sample SAMN06343840) | marine metagenome | isolation source: estuarine water | place: USA: Columbia River Estuary... | reverse complement strand
GTTTGAAGTTGATCAAGCAAACTCTGTCTCTAAATTTAATGCTGAAGTACAGAACCAGAGAGAACAATTCAATGCACAGCAGCGATTGGTTATTGATCAGTCTAATGCTCAGTGGTACAGAGATATTGCTACAGCTAACTCAGCATCTACTAATGCAATAAATCTACAGAATGCTCAGCTTGCACAACAGATGTCATTGACAGAATATAATAATGAGATACAGATGTATCGTGACAGTGTGACACATGCTTGGCAGTCTGCTGAGAATGATGCTAATAGAGCAACCACACTTGCTGGTGAAGAGATAAGAGCTGCTGCTGCAATTGCTGGTGCTGAAATTAAAGCCGACAGTGATAGCTCAACAGCTTTAGGTAGCTTTGTAGGTAGAGTGTTAGTTGGTGTTGCAACAGGTGGAGTTATTAGACCATGAAGAATTTTAAAAACTATTATGCTAAGATTGATGGTATGGCTAATGCTAAACTATCTAAACCAAAGAAAGATATGGGCAAGGGCTTGTTATCCAAAGCAATGGACAAACCAACTAAAGAAGACAACACATCTAACGATGTATTTGTTAAAGTATCTAACTACATTGCAGCCATTAGAAAACAAAAAGAGGAGTTGATGAATGGCAAATCCTAATCCATATTTAACAGCCCCTATACCCGGAATGTCTTTAGTGTCTGAGCCGGGTAGTTATCCTTGGGAGCAACCACCTCAGTTTGTAACACTGGATGAGGTGGCACAGATGTATTCAGAGAAGATGAATGATGTTGAAGCCATTCACGAACTAATGGGTTTGTTAAAGAGAAACATTCCTATTGTGTCTATTGTTAATGGCATGGTGAAGATGGGTTTGATGAAGGGCTATCACACTGTAGATGTAGGCTTCTTAGTTACTCCCATCATTGTAGAAATTATTAAAACACTTGCTGAATTGAACACCTGTTTTAACTAGGCGATCAATGTTTGGGGTCTCAACGTAAGACGCACCGAGTGAGGCAATGGTATCGTACCGTTGCTGGTCAGTCATAATCAAAATGATGTTCGGTTTATTAATCATTATTTTGTTAATGTAAGCGAAGAACATAAATTAGATTGTTTAAAAAGAGCAGAACATGCTTACTTGGAATATCTTTTTTTAGACTGGGACGTTAAAGTAGTTAAACCGCTTGATGATAACTTCTGGAATTTAATTAGAACTAAAGGAAGATTGCAATGTCCTTTATACGCATATCCAACTAATTATGAAAATAAAGTACTAGCTCAAATAGAACAAAACCCAGAAAAACAATGGGTTAAAGATCTAGATCCTAATATATTTCCATGGCTGACAGTGCAGAATAAAATGTTAATGGAAAATAGCTGGACTTGGGAAGATTTGCGAGTAGTTCCTAATTTTTGTTTCTTTTATTCTAATTATACACCAACAGCATCTAAATTACTTGAAATATACAAAGAACGCGGTATTTTAACATGCATAGAAGAATTTTGCATGTATCAGTTTGCAAACTGTTCTATAAATGAATATTTAGAAAAATATGAGCCTCTGGTTATTAGAGGACGAGAAGACGATTGTTATCATTTTGATTTAACAGAAGACAGAACAATAGAAAGAATAAATAATTATATAGCATCAAAGATTAATAAAGATATTTACTTAATACACGAATAATGAGAGATTTTATAGTTGCACGGTCTTGGAGAACTTTTGATAAACAACAAATAGTTGCATTAGCTGAAATATGTAGATTGATTTCTTTTCACAGAAAGGAAATGAACAAAGCTGAAATTCATATTAATGTGAATAATCCAAATCCTGAAATGCAAGAAATGGCTAAGAAGATAGTTCCAGAAAACATAAAACTTTTCTTTTACGACAATCAATTTTTAGAAGACTATGTTAGAGATTTTGGTATAGAACCCGATGTAAAAGCATTTAAAGAATGGGAATGGATTTATCATATCTTATTGTATCATTATTTACATCATGCTAAAAACGTAAATTACTTGCTAACTTATGATGATGATATTTTATTTAATGGTTTAGAATTTAAAGACATTGTACACTTTGTTTGCTCTAAGATTCCATTTTCAATAGCAGATCAATATCACGATGCTGATAAACCAATGATGGGTAAATTAGTAGAACGTTTCGGTAATGAGATATTCGAAAATTATTATAGATGTTTTGGTAATGCTAGAGCTGGAAACTCTGGATTTATGGGCTTTAATAATTCTACAATGAGTAAGTTTTTCTCAACACAGGATTTACAGTGGTTGATAGATGCTTTTATTTATAGTAGATGGGATCATAAAACAATGCAAGGTACAGGATGGGATGATTACAAAATTTTATTACAAGAACAATCATTTTTATCTATATTAAATAGAGCTTATTCTGATAAAAAACACATCTTATTAGTAGATACTGATGGCTACATATTAAGTCAAGACTTAGAGCTTATGAAACAAAGTAAGGTAATGCACTTTATTTCAACTACTAAATACGACAAATATTATTTAGATCAAATAGAAGAGAGATACGAAAAATTAAAACAGTTATATGTACTTTAATAAACCTTTAATAGATACGAATATTCCAGATATTAAATATCTTGCACCTATTCCAGTTTATCAACATCAGTTCGAAGATCATGAGTTTCATGACAGACTTTTTCAAATGGGTTTCACACACTTAGATGAATTGCAAAGAAGAATGGGTCAAGAATTGCCTGGACAATATGATAAAGATCGTTATGATGGTTATTCAGATTGGTATGGAAATCAAGATGCTTGGGTTGAAGACGGTTTTCCACCAATAGGCTCAAGATTTTCAGTGCCACCAAATGACTTTTTAGAAATAGATAATGTCGATGTTAAAGAAATGCGTCAGCGTATTATCGAAGCGTTTACACATACTATTAAAGCTATCGGTGCTGTACCTTCAGATGCTACATTAGATCCTAAAATTACAGAAAGTTGGGCACAGTGGTATGAACCACACGATGGTCGTGGCCACAACAAGCACAATCACTGTCGATGGGATCCAAACGAAGCTCCATTCATAGGTTTTTCTGGAGGTTATTACTTGTCAGATGGAGAACCTTTTGCAGACCACACATATTCAGGTGCGTTCTGTTTTCATGTTAGAGACTATGATTACTATATAAGACCTAAAAAAGGCATGTTAGTTTTATGGCCTTATGATATTGTACACTCAGTGACGCCTTTTTATGGTAAATCTCACAGATGTGTTGTTAATTTTAATATTCAAGTAGAAAAGCCATGATATACATATTCGTCATAATAGTAGCAGTAATACTTTATTTTGTTATCTCAAAGAAAATAGAAAAAAGTATAAAACCAACAGATATTGTTGTTAATAAATTAAACGCAAGATTGACGTTGATTAATTCCAAATTAAAAGCAGAAATTCAGTCAATGAAGTCAAATGTTGAAATTAATGATAGATATATAGAACAATTACACACTAAAATTTCTGAATTAGAAGTTACTTTACAAAATTTTGTAAACAAAAATTAATTTAGTTATATAATAAAAGTTCTTAAACATTATTGGAGGCGTGGCAGAGTGGTCGATCGCACTAGTCTTGAAAACTAGCGTACCGCAAGGTACCGTAGGTTCGAATCCTACCGCCTCCGCAAGAAAGGAATCAGAAATGGTTCCTTTTCTTTTTTAATAAGAGTGGTGCCCATGCTCTTGAGGTCCTGAGTCAATAATGGCTTTAGAATTGTTGCAAAGCAATAAAAGGATTTTAATAAAACTAATTAGCACTATGAAAACAAATCAACCAAGCGCTTATATTGCGCTTAACAACAATCGTTTAAAGGCTTATGCCGACGTCATTTATCTTAAAGATGGCGATGAGTTTCAAATTGAACTCTTTAATCCTTACCAAGTCTCTGTACTTGCAAAAATCTACATCAATAACAGCTTAATTTCTACCTCAGGTTTAGTAATTAGACCAGGCCAAAGGTACTTCTTAGATCGTTTTATTGACACAAACAAAAAGTTTAAGTTCAATACTTATACAGTGGATTCTGGAACTACACCAGAAGTTTTAAAAGCTATTGAAAATAATGGTTCTGTTAAGGTAGAATTTTACAAAGAAACTGAAGTTATATCTACAAGACCATGGACTGGAATTATTCAAGCTCCGTGGAATTCAAGTCCATTTGTGGGTCAACCGTATACAGGCAATGTATTCTACAGTAGTTCAGGTACTGGAAATCCAAATCCAGTTACTTTTACAACATGTTCAACTGGTACTATCAATGCAAGTTTAAATACGCATGTTGTTAGTTCTTTAGAAACTTTGGAAACAGGAAGAATTGAAGGTGGCTCAAAATCAAAACAAAGTTTTAGTACTACAAATCAGGACTTTGAATTTTTTGCATGTGCAACTTCAACATGGAAAATCTTACCAGAATCTGCAAAACAAACAGAAATCAAAGATATAAGAAACTATTGTTCTTCTTGTGGAACTCGCATGAAGAAACAAAGTTGGAAGTTTTGCCCTAATTGCGGCGAAAAACTAGATTAATATATAATGCATGGCACCCCTTGTTAAAATTATAGCAGCCTCTTGGCTGCTATTTTTCTTCAATCCCACTGGAGAATTACAAAATGTTACAATTAAAAAACAACACTATACTTCTGTCTATTCACAGAGTCTGGAGCAACCTCTTATGGTTACTTACGATGTGTTATGTAACTCCAAACAATCTAAAGCAAATTATAATTCTAGACAAGGTTTAAATTTTTATGTAGAATCAGGCATTCACACTTCAGATGATCTAGATTATGCGCACAACGACTATGATAAAGGACACATGGCCCCGGCAGCTGATTTTAATTGTGATGAAACTGCTTTAAAAGAAACCTTTTCTTATGTTAATTGCGCGTTGCAACACAAAGATTTAAATAGAGGCCAATGGAAAGATTTAGAATCCTATGAAAAAGAGTTGGCCATTAATAATAAAGTTTCAGTTTTAATTACACTAGACTTCTTTGGATCTGTTAGAAACACAACCGGAGCTATGATTCCAGTTGGATTTACAAAAACGATCTCTTTAAATGGAAAAAAATTCAAGTCTTATTACTTTCCAAACCAGCGAGTTAGCGGCTCGTATGAAAAATATTTAGTAAAAAAGTACTAAAATATTTTTTTATGTCAAATGTTTGTTGTATATTTACAGAGTAATTAAAAACAAACAAATTATGACAGTCTTTACAGTTATTCCTTTCTTTTCTGATGGTATTGAAATATTCCAAAACGATATTAAAAGTTTTACAACTTTTGATGCGGCCCAATTATATGCATGGAATGATATTGGCGGTAGACGATATGAAATAGTTGAAAATGATCTAGAAGATTGTTAATAACTTTTGAAAAATAATTGCTTAAATATTTTTTATCTCAAATAAAGTTCGTATATTTACAGAGTAATTAAAACAAACAACATGACTGAAGAGCAACTTTACGAAGAACAACAAGAATACAAAGAATATCAACGTTTAATTAATACTGTTGAAATTCTAACGCAAGCAGAATATGAATTGTGTAAAGCATGGGACGCCGATGAAGCTTGGAAGTATTTAAATAATATTGGAGGAGGTCGTTGGTTAAATATCAATGTTTATTCTGAAATAGACAAAGAGGATTACGATTTACGCAGAGAACAAGGTCTTTAATTTTAATACGTAATCAAAATGAACGTAATATTCTTAGACATCGACGGCGTCATGAATTCCAGAGTCTTTTATAAACAACGACATAAAAGAAGATGGAGAAAACCAATCACTTGGTGGCGGGAGTCAAAGTGTCTATTTATAAAAATATTTGGAATCAAATCCAAGGGAGTTTCTATGGCAGATTACAAAACACCAAAGAGATTTTATGAATTTGATTATCAATTTGAAAGATTAGTAGAGGAAACATGCGCTGAAAAATGGAAATGGTTAAGTGAATGGTGTAACAAAACAGATACTAAAATATGTGTCTCTTCTGTTTGGAAACATCATTTTGGTAAGGAAGACTATGAGTCGACTCCGGAAAGATGGGAAGATGCTCTAGTAAAATTAGGATTTAAATCTGGAACTTATGTTGGAATTACAGGTCGACGTATGTCTTTAAGAGGTCAAGAGATTCAAGAGTGGTTAGATGTACATTCAGATGTTGAAGATTATGCAATTCTAGATGATGATTCAGATATGTTGCCAGAACAATTTGCAAAGTTTCATCATTCAGATCCTTGGTTCGGTTTAACGCCAAATCACCTATATAGAATTGAAAGGCAATTCAATAAGCAAAATAATTATGAAAATCTTAATATAGTTAGAAAGAAAAAATCTCTATCAAATTAAACAATTTTTAAATCTCTTATAAAACAATTAAATTAATTAAAACATGAAAACAAAAATTTTAAAAGCAATCTTATATTTAGTAGGTTGGATTTTATCGATCATAAACATTGGTCCACTAGGACTTCGTTTAATGAATCAAGCGAGTAACTTATACCTAATTTTAGGCGTATTACTTACCATCGGATTAATTTCAACTGCATTTATATGTGCTAGCAGATTTGGTAAAACAATTGCACAAATTATTATAGAATACCGAACAAATAAAGAAAACAAATAACCAATTAAATAAACAAAAAATGAAAATTAAATCAATTTTAGGAATTTTAGCAGCAGTATTAATTTTATTAGTAGGAGCTAACTCATGTACAACAGCTGACTCAAGTGAAGTCGCATTAGTAGTAGATCAAATCGGAAATGACAAAGGTGTGCCGAACATCGAAATGAAATCAGGATTCATTTTCTATTTCCCGCCAACACAAGACGTATACTTATATCCAACGTCAGTTCAACACAAAGTATGGTCAGCAGACGCAAATGAAGATTCACCAACAGATGAACACATTGACGTAACATCAGCTGACGGTGCAACATTTGGCTTAGATGTTTCTATTAACTTACAATTACAACGAGCACGTGCTGCTGAATTATTTACTAAATACCGAGTTGATATGAAAGAGTTGATTGAAACTCGAGTAAGAACGCTAGTACGTAAAGAATTATTAGACAATGCAGTTAGTTTTGCTTCAGATAGTTTATTACAACACAGAAATATCTATGAAGCTAATGTAACCAAAACTTTATCAGTTGCTTTAGAAAAAGAAGGCTTTACATTAAATAACATCGCAATCTTAAAAATGCAATTACCTGCATCGTATAAAGCGGCTATTGAAAGAAAAATTGCAGTCTTACAAGAAACAGCAACTATTATTTCTCAAACAAAACAAGCAGAACAATCGGCTTTAAAGAAAGTAGCAACAGCTAAAGGTAACTATGAAGCTGCTATTTATGACGCTAAAACAAAAGAGATTTTATCTCAACCTAAAATGCTAGAATTATATCGAGCAGAAACTGAAAGAGTGTGGGCTGAAAAAGGTGTATCACCTTATGGATCTAACAACGTATTTGGTTCAGCACAAGGAATTCTTTTGAATAGAAAATAGAAATTGTTCGTAACTTTACGAAAATAATTAAGCCCAAATTTTTTAATTTGGGCTTTTTTTCGTATATTTACATATACAAATTAAAACAAACATCCATTATGAAAAACTTAGAATTATTAGTAGAAGGAAAAGAATATATTGTTACAACACAATTTAGACCAGATGGATATGATGGTCTTGTTTTTTCAGGATTTTCTAAAGAAAACGATGACGTTACTTTAGCTTGTTTTGAGGATGTAAAAAGAGGATATGAAAGTTTCTTTGATATTAGCGTATCTACTACAACTATTATTCCAGTAGAAAATCAATAAGATGGAAAAGTTTATTATCAAACCAAGTAGCCCATTCGGAACTGCATTTGCAATTGTAACAACTTTACGCGGTACTTATATATGTCCAGGTTGGCATCCAGTACCTAAAGGAACTACTAGAGATCAAATCGATTTTGATATGACAGAGTATGTTGAAAAGAAAGAAGTAGAAGCTAAAAAACTTTTAGAAATTAAATCATATAAGGTTGAAGCTTCGAAGCCAGGTAAATTTTACGAAGTTAAAAATAATAATGACAAATGGAGTTGTACTTGCCCGTCAGCTTCATTTCACAGAGGAGATTGTAAACACATTAAAAAATTAAAAGAAGATGCCAAAAATATTTAAAGTAGGAGGTTGCGTAAGAGATAAATTGCTTGGACTAGAGTCTAAGGATATTGACTTTACATTTGTTTTAGACGATGAGAGAACTGTAGAAGAAGGTTTTCAAATCATGACAGATTGGTTAGATCATCACATGTTTACAATCTTTTTAAGTACTCCAGATTGTTTTACAATTAGAGCTAAGTTTCCACAAGGTCATGAGAATGAAGGCATGGTGGCTGACTTTGTTTTAGCTCGTAAAGAAGTTGGGTACGAAGAAGGAACTCGTAGACCAATCTTAGAACTTGGAACTCTTGAAGATGACTTAGTGCGTAGAGATTTTACAGTTAACGCATTAGCTGAAGCTGAAGATGGAACTATTATTGATTTGTTTGATGGTCAAGAACATTTAAAACAAATGATACTCGTAACGCCTTTAGATCCTAAGTTAACCTTTATGGATGATCCTTTAAGAATTCTAAGAGCTTTTAGATTTTCAATCACTAAAGGTTTTACAATGTGTGAAGATATTCAAAGAGCAATTGCAGAGCCATTACTTTGGGTAAAAATGAAAGAGGTTGTAAGTGCTCAAAGAATTAGAGAAGAGCTTACTAAATGTTTTCATGCAGATACAATGACTTCTTTGCAGATGTTGTTTGTTTTAGAAGACGTACATCCAGGTATGATCGAAGAAGTTTTATTTCAAGATGGTATGTGGTTGAAACCAACGTTCGAAAAGTAGTATAAAATAAGAAATCTATTAAATCAAAATTATGAAAAAATTAATCATGTTGCTTGCGTTAATATCAATGACAAGTTGTTCTGAATTAAGACATGTATCATCTGAAGGATTCAGATACGAAAATGGAAATGTTTACCATAATGGTGATTTAATTGCTAAATTAAGCGGCGTTGAAGTTGCGTATGATAATCGTAAGCTTGTTACTGAAGCAACATTCACGTTAACAAGCGCAAACTATAATCACCTAGCATACGGTATTATAAAATTAGTGACACGAAGAAATCCTAAATGGGAAGTTGAGGTTGAAATAAAACCAGAAGCTGACATTTTAAACTAAAGCATAATAGAAATGAGCAAAGTAAAAATATATCTAGATGATGTAAGAACACCGATTGACAAAGATTGGATTGTTGTTAGAAACTATGATCAATTTGTATCTCAAATCATGTACATTGGTCTAGAGAATATTGAACTAATTTCTCTAGATCATGATTTAGGAGAAACCGCAATGAAGGAGTGGCAATATGGTGTGACTAAGAATTACGCTATTAACTATGATAATATTGTTGAAAAAACCGGCATGGACTGTACAAAATGGTTAGTCAATCAATGGTTAGATGGACAACCTGTAGTTGATGTTGTAATTCACTCAGCAAACGCAGTTGGTTCTGCAAACATGATGGGTTATATAAATAACTATAGACACTTGCACAGATTGCCACAAAATTGTATTAGAGTAAGAATAGAACACACTGTATGATGAAATTTGAAACACAAGAGATTTTTATCTGTGATTGCCATTCACCAGAGCATCAATTTATCATTAGAAAATTTGATGATGAGAATGAAGTGTATTTAACGATACATTTAACAAAACAACCAATCTGGAGAAGACTTAAATATGCCTTTAGATATATTTTTGGCTATCAAAGCCGTTTTGGTGCATTTGATGAGATCATCTTAAATCCGGATGATGCTGACAGATTACAAAAAGTAGTAGATTCACTTAAAATTAATAAAGATGAACAATAATTTAATGACTAAAGAAGAAATGAATGCTTTTTTAGAAAGTATTGGAGGGCTTAACAATGGTTATTATACAGATAGACCTCCAATTAAAAGCGCAGGTTTCTTTTCAGTTGGTCCAGGTTGGTTAGGTATTATTAAGAGACTTATAGAAGATCTAATAGAACTTGGATGGGATAAACAAATTTGTCAAGTTAAAGAAAAGTTTGGTGGTCTTAGATTTTATATCAATTCTGGTAGTGAAGAAATTTGGCATCGTATTCAATTAGCTGAATCAGCTTCTTATATTACTTGTGAAAAGTGTGGTGAATTGGGCCAAGTTAGAGGTGATGGTTGGATTACAACATTATGTGAAGAACACTCAGAAGGCAAAAAAATAATAGAAATGTAATTATGAACAATATACCTTTATTTAAAGTTTTCATGTCTGATGAAGCTGTTTTAAAATCAAGTGAGATTTTAAAAAGTGGTTTTATAGGACAAGGTAAAGTAGTAGATGAATTTGAAAAAGAGCTTAGCTCTTTTTTGGGTTCAGATCAAATCATTACTACTAATTCTGCCACGTCTGCACAACATTTAGCTTTGCATTTATTAAAACAAAATTCAGACGAATATGAATCTTTAAAACCAGGTGATGAAATTTTAACTACAGCATTAACGTGTACTGCTACCAATTGGCCTATTTTAGCTAATGGATTTAATATCAAATGGGTTGATATTGATCCAACTACTTTAAACATGGACTTAGATGATTTAGCTAGAAAAATCACAGCTAAAACTAAAGCAATTATTGTAGTACACTGGGGAGGCTATCCTATTAACTTAGATAAATTAAAACGTATTCAATATCAAGCACAACAATTATATGGCTTTAAACCCATTATCATAGAAGATTGTGCACACGCCTTTGGGAGTGAAAGAAATGGCAAGAAAATAGGAAGTGAAAGCGAAAATCTTAAAGTTTTTAGTTTTCAAGCTATTAAGCATCTAACTTCAGGTGATGGCGGAGCTTTAGTAATACCGTCTATTATGAAAAGCTTTTACGAAAGAGCAAAGAAATTGAGATGGTACGGTATAGACAGAGAAAGTCCTAGAAGAGATTTTAGATGTGAACCAGATATTGCGGAATGGGGATTTAAGTTTCACATGAATGACATCAATGCTGCGATTGGTCTAGCTAATTTAAAACACGTTAAAGAAAAAGTTATTCAGATTCATAAAGAAAATGCTGCATATTATGATACGATATTAAAAGGTGTTGGTGGAATTACATTATTAGACAGAGATTATCTTTCAGATTCTGCGAGTTGGATTTATAGCATGTTAGTTGAAGATAGAGATAAATTTCAAAAAATGATGGAGTCTAAAGGTATCATGACTTCGCAAGTACATCAACGAAATGACATCCATTCATGCGTTAAAGAATACCAAACAATTTTACCAAACTTAGATAAATTAGAAAATAGAATCATTTCAATACCTGTCGGCTGGTGGGTCACAGAAAAAGATAGAAAATATATAGTAGAAACCATAAAACAAGGCTGGTAAATGTATCAAAATCCTAACATAGAATCTTCTTATAGAGAAAATAATTTGGGCAAAACTATTTATGATTTTATAGTAGAGAAAAAACCTAAAATAGTTTTAGAATTTGGATGTCTTTACGGATATTCAACCGTTGCTATTGCCATGGCTTTAAAACATAATGGTTTTGGTAAATTATACACACATGATCTATTTGAAGATTATGAATTTAAACACTCCACTTTAGAGAAAACAAAAAGCAACATTATAAAATACAATGTTGAAGATTACGTAGAATTTATCAAAATGGATTTTAATGAATGGCTTAAAAATCCAACAGAATTTGGCGTGTTACATCTTGACATATCTAACACTGGAGATACCTTAATAAAAACAGAATTCTTTCTTAGAAATCAAATCCAAACGGGCAGTCAAATTATTTTTGAAGGTGGAAGTTCTGAAAGAGATAATATAGAATGGATGAAAAAATACAATATGATTCCAATGAATAATGTTAAAAACCTAGTAAATTATAAAATATTAAATGAAGCATTTCCTTCATTGTCATTAATAAGTGAGTAACGTATTAGTCATAACTAGACCAGAAGGCGAATCTGATTGGAAAACAATACCCAAAGAAAATTATGATTTGATAATTTTCACAGGTGGTTATTTTGTTTCAGCGTATCATTCTAATCAGCATCTAATTACGCAATTTTCAGATATTGTTAGCTTTAAACTAAATAACGATAACGTAATTCTTTTGTTAAATCAGGACGATACTCAATATTTAAATCAAGCGGCCGAAATTCCTGGTTTTAGAAAAGATGGTGCAGAATTATTTAAATCTGTACTTGTACAATATTCACATCTTTTGAAATATAATCATTCACACAATGACTTGAATTATAACGCAGCTTATTGTAATCAGTTAATTCCACAAAGTTATTACATAGATGGCACTCATTTTAGTTTTAATAAAGATAGAAGTCCTTTAGATTTAGATTATTATCCAAAAAATCTACAATATAACAAAATAAATGGATATACAGTCGGCGTGTACACTCCATATATGGAGAATATAGATATTTCTGTATTACACGCGCAGCGTTCAGTTTTTAATAAATTTAAGATTAACATTAATCAAATACCATGGCCAGAAAAAGAGCATGCACATCCACATTCTGATTTTTGTAATTGGATTGTAGATAATGAAGACGTTGATTTTTATGTTTTTTTTGATATAGATGCAATCCCTCTTAAGCCTAATTTTTTAGAAATATTAATAGACCGCGCTAGCTTTACTAAATTAGTAGGTTGTGAACAAACAACAGAATTTATATCAGATGTTCCTTTTGCTGCACCTTCATGTCTTGTTTTTTCTAAAAATCTTTATAATAAAATGGGAAGGCCTAGATTTAATCCAACTGAAAGGTCTGATGATACACAGGAATTAACATACATCGCATGGGAACAAGGGATAGAAGTTGATTTTATAAAATTTACACATTGTAAAGTACCCAATTATTATTGGGTGTTTCAAGATGGTAGAGTTTATGGATATGGCAGCGTTTATGAAGACTTAATATATCATAATTTTCAAGCTAGATTTGGAAGATTTTTACATTTTTTTATAGATGAGTGTAAAAGTATTGTTATGAAATATTCATAATGAAACTATAAAACAAGTTGCCATATAAACATAAAATAGTTAATTATGATATACGCATCAATAGATATCGAAACCACTGGAATCGATAATGAAAACACTCAAACTTTATCAATCGGCATAGTAGTTGAAAATACAGTCAACTGTAAACCTGTTGAAGAATTACCAACATTAGAGATAGCAATTCTTAGAGAACGCATCGAAGGCGAAATCTTTGCTATTAACATGAATCGTCAGTTGATCGCTGACATCTTAGAATATAAGATGGCTCGTAGTGACGAAGAACGTAAAGCGATTGAAGTTAGAACAGGTCGTGAGTATTTAAAAGAAGAAGATGTTACTCGAAGAATCTTTCACTTCTTGTGGGAAAATGGAGCCTTAGATGGCAAGTTTGATCCAACCGGTATGATGGAATTTGTAAATGGTAAATCTTACCCAGCTTTAACTTCTAAAATGAAACCTTATTATTTCAACGCGGCTGGTAAAAACTTTGCCAACTTTGATAACAAGTTCTTAGAACGTTTACCGAGATGGAAACAATGCCTAAGAGCTCGTGGTAGAACTTTAGATCCTTCAGTTCTTTATATTGATTGGAAGAACGATGATGCTGCGCCAGGTTTAAGTTTGTGTAAAGAAAGAGCAGGACTCAGTAGTGTCGTAACGCACAATGCAATTGAAGATGCAATGGACGTAGTCTTGTTATTTAGAAAGTTTTATAAGATATGGGAATAATAAGCCTGTAATTTTTTGAAAATAGTTAAGCCCAAATTTTTTAGTTTGGGCTTTTTTTTGTATATTTACAGAGTAATTAAAACAAACAAGATGATAAAATCAATTAAAGAAAAAAATCAAGCGTTAGAGATCGATTTAACAGGCCCACAGGGAAATGCTTATTTTTTATTAGGCACGGCCATGGATTTAGCTAGACAATTAGGTTTACCCGGTGAAGCTATCTTAGAAGATATGAAATCAGCAGATTACGAGCACCTGGTCGAAACATTTGACAAGCACTTTGGTGAATATGTGACTTTGTATCGATAGTGTCAGTGAGCTTTAAAATCACATTGGACTAAATAGTATTTTTAAAAAATTGAAACAAACGGGCCCAATACAAATATAAGTTTCGTCTTTCAGCGAGAGATAAGGTTATAGGGACTTTAAACTACAAATATGCCAGAATTAGCAGAATTAAAATTAACAGCAGAGTACGTTACCGAAGTTGCAAAAGGTAAAATATTTAACAGAATCGAAAAGAATCCAGCACACAAAGGCTTAGAAATTCCAGCTCCTTACAATGAATTTAGAATTAACGCTAAAAACAAAGGTAAAGAAATGGTTATGTTCTTATATCAACATGAATCTGCTCCATATCAATACGTGCCTATTAGAATAACAATGGGCATGTCAGGTCATTTTCAACTAACAGAGACTGGTAAAGAACCCAAACACGCTCATCTTAAATTTTATAGCAAAGATGGATATACATTGAGTTTTGTCGATGTTCGAAGATTTGGAAAGTGGAAATTAGGCGAAGAATGGTCAGACAACAGAGGTCCAGATCCAATTTCAAACTTTCAAGACTTTGTCAGAAATATTAAAGCCAATATCAATAAAAAAGATTTTGACAAGCCAATTCATGAGACTTTAATGAATCAAAAATACTTTAACGGTATCGGCAATTATTTAAGGGCTGAAATTTTATATAGAACAGATTGCAATCCATTTATAAGTGCTCGAGAAGCCTTAGAGAGCTATTCCGAAATCTATCAACTTTGTAAGCTATTACCTTTACAAGCTTATAGATTGGGTGGAGGTCAATTAAAAGACTGGGAGAATCCCTTTGGTAAAAAAACTGAAGTAGATTCATGGTCAGATTTCATGATTTGTTATGGCAATCCAAAAATGAGCAAGATAACAGACAGAAATGGTAGAACTTTTTGGTTTAATCCTATCTGGAAAGAAAGTAATATATAAAATAAACCTTTTAACATTTACTCATATAATTATCCAAGTTAATACATTTAAACACAATCAAAAATGGGAAAAGCAACAAAATCCAAACAAGTTACATTAGAAGATTTAACAGCATTGCGTACTGAGTTAGAAACAGCTGCAGCCGCAAAACAAGTTGAATTAGCAGAACAAACTTATGCGGTAAACTTCGAAGAAACTGGTAATATTACCAAAGTTTTAAACCACTTAAACAAAGACGTTAGCTGGTCTTCTAAAAATGCAGCTCTTTTAGTAAATTTACACGACAATTTGAAAAACGAAAAAACACGTTTGACAATTGAATCTAATTTAGCTAAAAACGAAAAAAGAACTTTATCAGCGGAAGAAGCTGCAACAGTTCAATTAAAACAAATCGACTTAAACACTTTGTACCAATCTTTATTGGCTATTCAAAGTACAGGTGTTGAGTCTGCTAGAACTTATGTACGTTTATTGACAAACATCGGTGGTCAAATTACTGAAGCTATGCAAACTATGGCTGCAGCTAACAAACAAATTCAGTCTCTACATGTGGAATTGGCTGAGATTGATGCAAAGATTGCAGAGCAAGAAACACCTCAACCAGTATTAGAAAATGAAACTGTCGAGCAAATCTAAAAACAGACTTGAATTGCTTGATGTAATTACTGAGGGTATTTCTACTCAAGAAGTATTTAAAACCATTAATTACAAAAATCAATCAGAAGACAAGATTATTCAATTCATATTCCCACACTTAGTTGAAGAATTAACACAGTGGGTTATAGAAAAGAAAAGCTTGCCAAAAAATCTGGCTAGAGAAAAAGCAAAAACCATGTTGAAATGGGAAGGCAATGTTAATACAACAGTGCATCAGATGATTTTCATGGGAACTGCAAATAGGCCAGATATGGTCGTTGAAGCTGATGGATTAAGAATCGCTATTGAATTTAAAAAAGGTGATAGAGGTTCAGATCTTAG
>ENA-OSIY01000915-OSIY01000915.1-marine-metagenome-genome-assembly--contig:-NODE-915-length-16099-cov-7.678380_pt1 | contig 16099 bp, 14 predicted proteins | sample MGYA00237884_ERZ534233 | MGnify/ENA primary metagenome ERZ534233 (study PRJEB26412, sample SAMN06343840) | marine metagenome | isolation source: estuarine water | place: USA: Columbia River Estuary... | reverse complement strand
CTCTCTACCATTTTCATCAACTTTTTTAAGGTGAATAAAAAGATTTGGTTGTATTCTTAAAATTATCTTATAAGAAACACCTTCATGATTTACAATATAGAAAAAAGCTTGTTCTAGTTCTGGTCCAAAATTACCAAATCCTGGTTCAAAATTTAAAATATTAAAAAAGTTTAATACATGATTGTATCTATCATATCTACCAGATAATTTTATCTCAGAGTCGTAGTAAGCAAACCTAGATGGCATTGAATTGAATTCATTTTCATCTGCGATATAATACTTACATTCATCATCTAAAATTTCATCAATTTTATTATCTCTCAATACCTCAATTGAAGTGTAATTTCTATTTACAATACTTTTAATTTTTTTATCAAAAATAAAATATATGTTACCATTCTCACTTAATTGATTACATTCATCAATTAAACTTTGTGGTATACCACTTCTCTCATAAGTAAATGTAGAATAATCTTCTACAAATCCATTTTCTTTACTACCATCATTAATTTCAATAGCAGTTCCGTCTGGAAGAGTTACTGTGTTAATTTGAATTTCATTACTCATTTATAAAGATAATTTTTTTCATGATCAAATCTATTTTCTGTGTATTTGACCAATAATTGACATTTTTCATAATCTTCATTAGATTCGAAATATGCTACCATATCTTTTATAAAATCTTGTGTATAAGGTTTGAAATTTTCATCAAAATCTTTACCTGATGAAATTCTTTTATAACTATTATTCATTAAATAGTCAACACTGTGTAATACTAAGTTCATGATTACTTATTTAAATTATCAAGGAATTCTTTTTCTTCTATAGAAATTGAGTCGATACCATCTTTACTTATTTTATCTAATATGGCATCAACATTATATTTAGTTTCATTGTCTTGGACAATTTGATCTATTTCATTTTCACCACCAACTAAAGAATCTAAATTAATATTCTTCATAGCAAATTTTTGAATATCTTCTAGTTTTTGTTGAAATTCTTCTCTAGATATAGTCATACCCATAACATCTACAACATCATTAATCTCTTTATTAAACTTATTATTAATTTCATCTAATATTTCAGATTTTAGATTAATATCCAAACTATCGGTGGTGTACATACAGTTATTATCTTTAAATATACATACAATTTGTTTATCCATTAAATACACAATATTAACAACATCTAATTTAGAAAGTCTAGTATCAACAATTACTGTTTGATTTACTCTACTAACAAATACAGCTTGATTCATTTTAAGATTTGATAAAACCTCTTTGAAGTGAGAAGATATATTAGATGCAATTTTCTTATCAGATTTCCAATTAGAATATCTATAAGCTAAGTAAAAAAGAACAAAACCCCAAATAGCTCCTAGTATGAAATGTACCATAATTTAATTTTTAATTTATATTTAGATATTATATATATTTTTTCTGATTTTGATTAATAATTCATTAACAAAATTTTTATCTACATCATTTGGTAGATTAGAATTGGCAAATAATTCATCAATTTCAACGATTTCTTTTTCAACTTCAGCAATTAAAGTTTCAAGATCAATTTCACCTCTTCTAATTGAGATTAGATATTCCGCATCATCACGTCTAACATTAATACCTTTACCTTCAGCAATTTCTTTAGCCATAGACATAAGACGTTTGCAGTGCATCATATTCTTACCATCAATTTTTTGACCGTGTGATTTAACATCAACCCATCTCGATTCATTTTTATTTGCTAACCAATCTTCATAAGATTTGAAATCTTTGCAGTGTTCTGAATAACCATCTTTATTATAAACAATATTACAGATTGGAGTTTCACCTTTTGGAATAGAAGAAAGTCTAAGAGCATTTGATTCAGCAACGTTTGCACCCTCACCAGTTTTAACTAAACCTTTGTAATTTAGAACATATGATTTAACGGATGGTAGATCGCTATAGTGACAATAGTTAATATTTGGATCGTCATAATATAATGCATAAACATCTTTAGCATTTGGCACATTAACTACACCACATAAACTTTCATCAAGATCTTTATCTTCATTCCATTTTTTCCAAGGAATTGATTTTGGTCCTTCGATAACATAAACAAAATCAAGTACACCTTTACGAGTTACTTTATCTTTTTCCCAGTTTTGTTTTTTATTTTGACCTTTTGCTTTTTTAATTTGTTGGATCGAATAACCACCAAAAGATTTAGCACAAATTTTAGTGATGAATTTATCTCTATTATTTAGTACTTCATCAAAAATTGGATGTTTATAGAGAATACAATCTTCTGGAGTATTAATCAATTCTAATACGGTTGGATTATTTGACGATAATAATTGTAGAAATCTTTGAATTTCATAGATTACTGTATCATTTTTATCATCATTAATTTGTTCAATATAATTGAAACCAAGAATATCATCAATCTTTTGAATAAAAACACCAGAATAATCGGTATCCGAAGTTTCGACATTAGTACCATATGCGTGTGATCCTCTAATAACTAGTAGTAGTGGAATCGCACCTGGTGATTTATCTTCAATAAATTTTAGTAATTGTTCTTTCATAACAATATTTATTATACAAATATAAGTAAAGTTTATTAAAAATCAAAATAAAGTAAAATGGAAAATTAATATATACCAAAAAAGAAATAATTATATGGCAGGAACTGCGAGTTATGTAAATCCACCTATTTCAGCTGATTATAGAACAAATGTTTATGATTTATTATCAGTATTACCTGATAATGCTGCTAATTTAATTGATGCTAAAGATGTTAGAGATTCAGTTTGGACATTATGGAATAGATTAGAAGATGTTCAGATAACAGCATCTGCTTCATTAACAGCTAATACTAATTATATTAGAGCGGCTGTTATGCAAGTTGCAGTTGGTGGAGCTGTTATTGGTACAACGTTTAGTGGTACTATACAAGATGCTTTAGATAAAATTTTATATCCTTATGTTTCTCAATCAAATTCCTTTTCAGTTTCGACTGCTGCTAGTCGTCAATTTGGTTCATCTACTGCGGTTACATTGAGTTGGACGGTTACTAAAAATAGTAATTCTATTTCATCAATTACAGTTGATGGTACAAGTGTTTCTCCAACAGGAAACACACAAACAGGTACAAAATCTACAACAGCAACACATAGTTTAATACCTACTACTGTAAGTGAGATTCAAACTTATACTTTCTCTACTAATGATAGTACAACTACTAAAAATACTAATACAACAGTTACTTGGATGAATAAAAGATATTGGGGACTTATGGATTTAACATCTTGTGTTCCTTCGAACCCTGACTTAACTTTGACTCCTGGTAGTTCAACTGCTGTTGGTACATTTATAACCGATGCTAAAGTAAAAGCTATGACTGGTGCTGGTGTTGGAACTGGAAATGAATTATCGACAAGTTTATCAAGAACATATACTAATATGAATGCTGCTGGTAAATATTTATGTTTTGCTTTTCCAACATTATTTGGTACACCAACATTTGTAGTTAATGGTCTTACTAATACAGCATTTACTAAAGTTAGAGGTAGTTCATACTTAAATACATTTGTAAATGATTTTGGATTTAATGGTGTTAAATATGATGTTTGGATTAGTAATACTGCTTATAATTCAGCAGCAACAATAGTAATAAGTTAAAAATAATTTAGAAATATGAGTACAAATGTAGGTACATTAGTAGGAGCACCAATTAGACCAATAGATTCTAGCGATTTAATTCCAACAGCTTGGGATAATGAGATTAGAGGTGGCCATCATGCTTATGCTACACTTTCTGGGAGAAATGATATCATTGTTCAAAGAAGATCTTGGGGTATGTTATGTACCGTTTATGATGATGGAACTAATAATGGTACTTATCAATTAAAATATGGTTATGCTAATACAACAATAACTGATAATAGTAACTGGGTTTTTTTTAGTGGTTCTGGTGGTTCTGGTTCCGGTGGTAGTGGTTATTGGTTAGATCCAGCTCTTTCTGCTATATCAGTTGAACCAACATCACCTTTAAATGGAGATAGATATATTGCTGGTTTAGATAGCTCTGCTACTCTTACAGGTACTAAATGGTCAACGTATACCGGTGGATATGTTGTTCAATGGAACAGTACACTTTCTGATTGGGATAAGACATCACCAAAGAATGGTTATACTATAAGAGTTCAAAGTAGTGATGATTCAATTTATAGATATGAAGGAACATATTCAACTGGTAAATGGGTAAGAGAATATCTTAATCAAATATTAAGTTTAACCGCTAGTACTGCAAATGGTTATACTTATACATCAACATCTTTACCAAATTTATTTTCATATGAAAGAAATCAAGTTTATTTAACTTCATTTTCAGCTACTAATTCGGGCACTTCTTCGGTTACTTTAAATATTAATAGTTTAGGTGATAAATCTGTTAAAAAACAAACTTCAAATGGTATAGATGATCTTTTAGTTAATGAATTAAATACTGAATCAGTTTATACATTAATTTATGATGGTACTTATTTTAGAGTTAACAAACCTTTTAGTAATTCGCCATTTGATATTAAATATAGAATTAGAAGTAATGAGTTGGTTCAAGTTCCTGATTATAATGAATATTTAATTTATGGTGACTTGACTGTTGAAGGTAGATTGGATATTGATACTTATGGTAAAGTTGTTATATTAAATGGGTCTTTGATATTTAATGGTGGTACGGTTTCCAATTCTGGTAATGTTCAATTAGTTGATTTAACCGGTGGTGGTGGTGGTGGAACTGTTACTAAATACAGTACTGTTATTAGTATGTCCGCGGGTGTTACTTATAGCGTTAGTCACAATTTAAATTCAGCAGCTATTTTGGTCAATACATGGGATGAAAATACTGGCGAATTGATTTTATTAAATGTTTCTAAAACATCTAATAATATAATTGATGTTAATTCTGTTAGTACACTGAGTAATGTTAGATTTGTCGTTATGGCTTAAAAAATAAAAATATTTATGAAAATATATAGTAATGTAGTTTTAGGAGGTAATTTAAACTACCCAAATACAATTGGAACTTATTCATTTACCAGAAACATGCAAAATAAAGTTAGTGAATCTGTTTCAGTTTTAGACTTTGGTGCTGAGGGAGACGGTGTTACAAATGATACTAATGCTATTAATAGAGCCATAAGAAATGTTATTTATAAAGGTGGTGGACAAGTAGTTTTTCCTCCAGGTACATATAGTATTAGTGCTACTTTAGGTGGTACTTTTGTTAATATAGACAATAAAAATGTTTCATTTGAAATTACTGGTGTTGATGCTAAAATAGTACCTATTAGTTATATATCCGGTTATACTTTTTATTTTAAAGGTGATTTTGATACTTTTAAGTTTAATAACCTTATAATAGATGGAAATTATTTAGCAACTGCTGGTATTAGAATTGATGGTGCTGATACAGTAGGATATTATACACCTTCCATAATAATTGAAAATTGTAAAATTTATGATTGTTTAGGAGTTAGTTCTTCAAGAACTGAAGTTTCTGGTATTAGAATTGCATCCGCTGAAAATGGAATTATTAGAAATAATATAGTTCAAAATTTGAGTAGAACCGATTGGTTGACTAAAAGAAACTTAAATGCTTCTTGGGTTGGTCAGACTCAGTCAGGTTATTGGATTGATGTTAGTGGTATTAGTATATCTAATTGTGATAGATTAACAATTGCTGATAATTTAATTAAAGATATTAGTCATGGTAATTCAAGAAATATGAATCCTGAAAACCCAACAAGTCCATATCCAAACTGGGTTATTCCCGGTGGAACTTATAGTACTTTTGGTAGTCCTCCTGGTGGAATTAGTAAATACTTAAAGACATATGATTGTAATGGTATGATAGTTTATAATGGTACTTCATTAACAAATAGAAGACAATATTTAAGACAACAATCAATTATTGCTAATAATACTATGATTGATTGTGAGAATAGATACATAAAACTTCAAACAAATGGTCAGTGTATTATTGATAATAATATTTTCTATTTAGGTCAGGATGAAACAAAAATTGCTAAACCACTATGTGGATTAAACTATATAGGTGATCCAATTTTAGGAGCAACTGCCGGGTATCCGGGTGTTAGGTATGGTAATAATGGTCTTTTCATAGATTCTCAAGTTGGTAATGCTAAAATGACAAATAATAAGTTTTATATTGATGATTGGTTTGTTGGGGGTATAAATAAAATATTTGATTCATATTCTGATGAATTAGTTGGATTGACACCTTCTGTGATTGGTGGATTTACTTATAGTAATAATGATGATGATGTATTTTCACCTGATTTAGTTTTCTTTCAATCACCAACTGATGGTAATATAAATGAACCTTTTGAAAGTTATTTCTCTCAATTTGAGAGTAATGAAATTTATACTACAAAAACTTGGAAAACTGGTATTAGAGTTCAGCCACCTAGATTAGGTTCAACTTCTAGTCTTTATACAACAATTAAGAATAACTTAATTACAACAAATGCTACTTTTTCTAAAGCTAGTGTTAATAGTACTACAGACGTTGCTCACTACTACTTTGTTAGAAGTACACTACCATATGGTCCTGATAAGGCTACCGGTCAATGGATAATGGATGTAAGTAATAATAAAGTTTATTCTTACCAGTTTATATCAATGGATATAACAGGTACTTATAGTACTTTAGATGTGAATGGTAATACACTTACAACAGAACAACAATCAGCTTTATCGAGAGATTACTCAAATAATTGGACTTGGCATGTTTATGATAATTTTAGATATCCACAAGGTGGTAATAATGAATTATTTGAATCTGGTAGATCTGATATACAAGGAGCATCATATAGTATGTCACCTTTTACAAGTAATCTAATGGCTAGAAATAACATGATGGGTGATACTGAAGGTTTTATTTCCTTTCCGATTAATTTGAAGAAAATTTTAGATGGTAGTGATTTCGCTACTGGTGGTTCAAGTTATTTCTATGTTAACACTGCTATTGGTGTTAATAATAGTATGAAAAATGTTCCGGATGATGTATATAGTGGTGTTTTTAGAAATGCTAGAATTTATAAACAAGGAGCGTTTACTTATATAGATGGATCTTATAGATTGTATAGAACTAGAAATTGTGTGACTTGGGATTATATGAATTATGCATCAGCGACAAATATACTATCTGTAACAATGTCAAGTGAGAATATTGTTTAAAAAATAAAATAATAAAATGAGTATTACGGTAAATTCTACAGAGAGTAAAAGATATTTTTTATCAACTGATGAAGATGGTGTTAATAGTTGGACATCATCTGTTATAGGAAATAATGGACAAACTAATTCTGTAGCGGTATGGAGAAGTTCAATTGGATTAACTAATTCTATAATATATGATAATGGATTTAATATTGGTATAGGTACAGCTTCGCCAGTTTATAAATTATCAGTTATTGGTACTGTATCAACAACTGGTTTTAGAATGACAAATGGGGCATCAAATGGTTATGTTTTAACATCGGATTCTAATGGTGTTGCTACTTGGCAAGTAGCTTCTGGTGGAGGTGGTGGATCAACTGGCGCAACTGGATCAACTGGGTCTATTGGTGCAACTGGGTCTATTGGTGCAACTGGACCAGCAGGTGGTGGAGTATTAGGAAGCGGAACATTAAATTACATATCGAAATGGACACCAAGTGGAACAACTTTAGGTAATTCTCAAATACAGGACGACGCCACACGTGTATGGATCGGAGATTATTCGGGAGGAGTAAAATTTAATGTATATACTAACACTCTTACTTATGGAGGTGCATTTGAATCAGAAGTACCTGGTGGTGGAGTTGGTTTAAGTGTAATGGGGCGATCGTCAGATGGATTAGGATCTAACACAGGTATAATGGTTAGAGGTCAACAGGGTCAATATAATAATGGAATTGACGCTACTGCTCTTGGAACAGGACTTATAAATACTGGTGGATCTTTTGTTGTTTATGGAGCTACCGAAAACATCGGAGTATATATTTCTGCAAGTGGAGCAACTGGCACCAAGATTGGTGCTAAAATATGGGTAGAAGGTGCAGGGTTAATATATTCAGTTCAGCTTAAAGACGGCACTGAGGGGGTAGGAAAATTCTTAAAATCTGTAACATCAGATGGGAAAGCTAACTGGTCGAATATTACATCTGCTAATACTCAGGGTGCATCTGGAACATTTCTTTCAAATGACGGAAAGACTATTACTGTAACCAACGGATTAATTACATTAATCGTATAATTTAAAATAATTCAGGATTTATAACTTGTAGGATAGCAACTATGTTATCCTCTGAGAATCCATCTAATGGTTTTTTACCACCTTCTGGTGTTTTAAGATACTCCTGATAGATATTATTATAATCATCTATATTATAGAATTTATCATCAAATTCACAAAATATTTCATTTGTGTCATGTGAGTTTACTGTTTTATTTTGTAATCCAGTTTCTCCGTATCCAACTCCTACTTGACCTACGATACCGTATCCAACATTCTCATCTACAAACTTATTATACTTTTTAATCTTCCCCATTAATAGCTTCTATTTTTTCAAAATACTCATCTTGTTCTTGTAATGAATATTCATCCTTCTTCTTGTTATATATTAAATTATAAAGGAACTTATCTTCTAAAGTAAATTTTTCATCACCTTTTAGATGTAAGATACACTCATCTTCTTCAAAATCATTCTCTATATCAACTATCTTTAAACCAATTTTGCCATATTTATCACATAAATTACATATTACTTTCTTTTCTTTATCAAGTAAATCTTTAATTTTATCATAAGTAGAGTTTTTTGATAAGTACATGAAATCCTTCATATCATCATCTCTGGTGATTTGATATAAATTAAGGAAATTAATTTCCTTATTAGATAATTTCTTTTTAGAATTTATCTTGTCTAAAATTCGATTAAGTTCTATTTCCTTAATAGACTCCCCTAATAAGTAATATTTTATAATTTTTTTGATTTTCATATCTTTTACTTCCATGATTATATATTAAAGACACATTTTAATTTTATATATAGTATATCAAAATTTATATAAAATAATGGATCAAAAGTTATTAGATGCTTTATCGAATTTATCATTTGCTTTAGAAGAAATATCAGACGCTCTTAAAGATAGGAAGGGTAAAAAGTCGGACACAACTAGTGCATTACAATCAGGTGATTTTTCCAAAACTATAAAAGAAATTCATGTTGGTATCAAATCCATTAAAAAGGATACTGAGGAGATTTTAAAACAACAAAAAACAATCATTGAGTTATCAAAAAAGAAAACCTCTGATAAAAAAACCGATACTTTTGAGAGTGATCCTAAAAAAGAGGGATCTATCAAAAAGGGTGTTACTTCAATTATATTAATTGCCGCTGGTGTATTGGCAATTGGTTTAGCATTTAAATTAGTTGGTAAAGTTGACTTTTTATCCGTTGTTGGATTGGGTATTGGTATTTATACGGTCTCCGCGGCATTTGAAAAGATAGGAAGTTTAAAAAATCTAACTTATAAAAAAGTTTTTATGATTTCTTCTGTTATGCCTTTGATGGGTATGGGTATTTGGTTAGCTTCTCAATTTTTATCAAGAGTTAAACCTATGAGTATTGGTCAGATCATAACTGCTATTGGTATTGCTGGTGCGTTTTATTTCATCGCTCCTGTTATAACAACTATGATGGATGCTATGATGAATCCTAAAGAAATAACAATGCCTGGTGGTAAAAAAATTAAAACATCAAAATTTGATATGGGTAGACTTAAAGCCACTATGGTAGCTCTGCCTATATTAATGATTGCTATGGCTTTAGGTATAACACTATCATCTTATGTATTATCTGGTATTAAACCTATGGGTCTTGGACAGATAATAACTGCGATAGCAATTGCTGGTATGTTTTCAATTGCTGCTATGGGTGTTAAAGGTTTAATACATGCATTAACTGAAGAAACTGAAACTAAAGGTCCAGGTGGATCTAAAACTAAAAAGATGGATATGGGTAAACTTATGAAGGTTGCTTTATTTTTACCTATTGTTATGATGGCTATTGCTTTAGGTATAACACTATCATCTTATATTTTGGCTGGTATTAAACCGATTGGTTTAGGTCAAGCAATAACAGCCATTTTAATTGCTGGTATGTTCGCGGTTGTTTCTTGGGGTATTGCTAAAATGTTAACCGCATTAAAAGATCTTGATGCTGCGAAAATGGCTTCTGCGGTTGTCATGATTCCACTACTTCTTCCAGCAATTGCATTAGCAATTACTATTTCATCTTGGGTATTGGGATTAATTAAACCTATTAGTTTTTCACAATTCTTAACTGCTTTGCTTATATCAATTTTATTTATGGCGTTTAGTGTTACTTTATTAATTTTGGCTAAGGCTGATTTATTTGGTAAAATAAAAATGAAAGATGTTATTATGATTCCTCTTATATTTGTTGCTTTGGCTACTGCTATTATGTTATCTTCTTGGATATTATCTGTATCAGCTGAAATAACATTTGGTAGATCTTTGGAGATATTAGCATTTTCAGTTGTTATGTGTATTGCTATAATTGTTGTTGCTGCAACAGCTTGGGTTGTTACTAAAATTGGTAATATTGATATGTATATAGAAGCTGGAATTTCAATAGTTGTTTTAGCTGCTACTATAATGATTGCATCATTAATAATTAGCCAAGGTAATTATAAAAAATATCCAGATTGGAAGTGGTCTTTATCAGTCGGTTTAACATTTGTTATTTTTGGAGCTGCTGCTTGGATATTAATGAAAATTGGTAATCTTGATACTTATGTAGAGGGATCAATTTCAATTTTAGTTTTAGCGGTTACTATAATGGCGACATCTTTAATTTTATCGGTTGGAAATTATAAAAAATATCCAGATTGGAAGTGGACTTTAGGTGTAGGATTAGCTTTAGCTGCTTTTGGAGTCGGTGCTGTTTTATTAGGTACACAAGTAATGAACCCATTATTTTATGGTGGTTTAGGTGTGATTTTAGTTGTTGCTGTCACTGTAGTCGCAGCTTCTCATATTTTAGCACTTGGTAATTATAAGAAATATCCAACTGCTAAATGGGGTCTTGGTGTGGGATTGGCCTTAGGAGCTTTTGGTGTTGGTGCTGTTTTATTGGGTACACAAGTAATGAACCCATTCTTTTATGGTGGTTTGGGTATGATCTTATTAGTTTCTGCTACTGTAGTCGCAGCTTCTCATATTTTAGCAAAGGGTAATTATAAAAAATATCCGACTGTTGCATGGGGTAAGGGTGTAGGATTAGCACTTGCTGGATTTAGTTTGGGAGCGGTTTTATTAGGATTTAATGTACTTAATCCATTTTTTGGAGGTGGTCTTAAAAAGATTAAACAAGTTGCTCAAACAATTGTTGATGTTTCACATATTTTTACAAAAGGTAATTGGAAACAATTTCCTGATACTAAATGGGCTAAGGGTATATCAGCTTTATTTAAAGCAATGGATCCTGTCTTTAAAACCATTTCTAGTTACAATGGATTATTTGGAAGTTTTGATGATATAGTAGATGGTTTGTTGAGAGTTGCAAATGGAATGGTTTTATTATCTAAGAAATTTAAAGATTCTGCTAGTTGGAAATACCCACCTTTGGAATGGGGTGAGGGAGTTTCTAAAAATATTATGAAGTATGTTAATCTTTCAAACTTTGTTTCTGATAAATTAGATTTCTTATCATTTAGTTCAATTAGAAGTTTGGTTGGTGAAATGGCTATGACTGCTAAAATTTTAAAAAGACATGATAAAGACTTCTCTTTTGTTATGCCTGAGAATTTCATGAAGATTTTAGCACAAAATATATTTAAATATGTTTCAATTGGTAAACAATTAGAAAAATTAATGACCGTTGAAGAGAATAAGTCTATATCATCTGGTGTACTTGGTAACTTTGAATATAAATCAAGAAGAATGGTTGATACTTCATTGATTAATAGAATTGTTTCTCAAATGGTAATTACGGCATCAATCTTAAAAAAGGGTGAGAAGAATTTTAAATTTATTATGCCCGCTAATTACGTTAAAAATTTATCAACAAATTTAATTGGTTATGCTAAATTAAGTAGAGAGATAGAAAAATTAATGACTGTTGAAGAGAAGAAGTCTATTTCATTTGGTTTCCTTGGTTCTTTTACATCTACCGCTAGAAGAGCTGTTGACTCATCACTTGTTAATAGAGTAGCTAACGAATTGATAACAACTGCTGTAATAATGTCAAAAGGTGCTAAATATATGACTGATGTGAATCCTAACTTTATGAAAAATTTAGCTCCTAACATTCTTTATTATGCTAAGTTATCAGCTATGTTGAGAAAAGAACAAGGTGTTGGTACATTTGTTAAAAATATGTTCTTTGGTGATCCAATTTCAAATGTTGCTAATGGTATGGTTAAGTTGGCTAAGGCTTATGATAGATTAGCTAAATCATTAAGAAACTTTGGTGGTGCTATAAAAGGTATGGATGGTGAAAAACTTAAACAGTTTAGAGGTATGACTTCTAACATAGCTGTATTATCAGCGCTTGATTCTAAAATGTTTGATAATATGTTAACTGTTCTTGAGTCGAGATCTAGTGTATTTGCTAAAATGCTTAATGCTCAAGCGCCTGCACCGACTGGTAGATCAAATGTTGAACTTAAAAAGAAAGAAGGAACAGGCAAGGAGAAAAAAGGTAAACATGGTGATTCACATGCACAGATGGATATATTAATTGAAATGATAGCAGTTCTTATATCACAAATTGGTTCTGGTTCTAGTCTTGATGACTTCTTACAAAAGAAACTAACTGAGAAAAAAGGAGAAACTAAAAAAGATGAACAATAAAACATTTTTATAAATAAAAATATAATTGATATGAGAAGAATATCTTTTTTGAAAAAAATAAACCTTTTTAGAGTCTTTAAAAGAACTATTAAAGAGAATAGAAATGAATTAGAACAAAAGTTTGGTGTTAGAATTGACAGAGCGTATAGAATCTATACTGTTTTAAATGTTCCTGAGGAAGTAATTGGAGAAGCTTATGTTTTAAAGAAATCAGACGTTGATAGAATAGCAGAATCTTATATTAAAGATTTTTCAAGAGAACTTGCTGATTTTTTAAATTCTAAAGGACTAAATGAGTTATATGATTATTATTCTTTAACTAAGGTTGATAAATACTCGTGGCATTTAGTTATGGGATTCTCATTATTTAGAAGTAATGAGTGGTATGATAAATTATATTTTAGATATATTCCAATTGGTTCTATAATTTCATTAATTACAGGTCTTTTAATATATTTTTTATAAACTTTTAATATAATATTTTTTATAATTAAAAACAAACAATTATAAAAATTATGGCAAAAGAAGCTAAAGAAACGTATTACGAAGTAGATTCTTCAACTGAAGAATTATTTTTAGAGGTATTTAATAAAAAATCTCTACCAGTTAATGTTAAATTACTTTTTCAAGGTAATTCTAAACAAAAACAATTAATTAAAGTTTCAAAAATTTCAGATCAATACGCATTTGCTTTAGGTAAAGAATTATTGATTTCATTTAATGAAGATTTATTAAATGTTTTTGATGATGAATCAGTTACTATTTTAATTGAACAAGAAATTGATAAGATTAATATCAATATGGAAAGTGGTAAAATTAAATTAGTTGGTACTGATTTAAACACATTCTCATCTATTGTTAATAAATATGGTGTTGAAAAAGTTGCGAGAGCAAATAAAGTAGAAGAGTTATATCACGAACAAAAAGTTGATGCTAAAAGTGACAAAGAATTTATTATTTAATTATGAGTTTAGGAAATAGATATATAACGGCATTAAGTAAAAGATATGAGGCTGAGATGGCTGAAGCAGAGGCTAATTTAGCTCTTTACTTATCCAATAATAATTTAGCAGCTATTGGAGAACATTCTGATTTAATGGAAGAACAAGACAAGTGGATTGAAAAATACACAAATGCTAAGGATAAATTAGAAACATTGAAATCTTTGAATTTTGAAGATTATTCAATTGAAAGAATTAACAGCTAAGCTGTAAAAAAATAAAATAAAATATATGTCAACTATTGAAACAAATGTTGTAAAACCTGAAATTAAATTTTTTGAAAATGAAACAGAAAATCTTTTAATTACTCCTTTTTATGAAAATGAGTTAGATTCTAAAATCAAAAATATTGAAAACTTCATGGAAAATAATGATGGTAAAGATAAAACTGATGAAGAAAAAGATGAACTTTACAAAGGAGCTCAAGAATTATGGGTAGCTTATGCTAATTCATTAAAAGAAGCTAAGTATAACTTTCATTTAAATAGATCACAATGGAAATTTATAACTGATTTAGTTCTTTCTAAATTAGAGTATGATGTTAATACAGTATTCTTTGCTATTGAGTTAACTGACTTATTAGGATCTATGAGAGATGTTAAGTTTGCAGATGATAATCAATTAATTCCTTTCCCAGTTAATGCAACTGAGATTACTTATGTTTATCATTTAATCTCTAAACACAAAGTTAAAGGTCTTACTAAAGATGCTTATTTATTCTCTGAAATTTTAATTAGAATTGGTAACATCTCTAAATTATTTAATTACTATGATACTTGTGGTAAAAACTTATCAAGTGATGTTCAAAATTGGGTATCTACTTTTGAAGAAGGTGTAAGCTTTGAGAATAAAGTTACTGAATCAGCAGAAATCTCTGAGTAATTAAATTACAAAAATAAAAACCCTTTAGATTTTTCTAAAGGGTTTTTTTATGTTTAATAAATTGGATTTATTGGTACAAATGGTCCAATCGATTCTATGTATTGAATAGTTTGACTTAAATCTTTAAGAGTTCTTATTTCATAATTCTTTCTATCTCTATAAGTTGAGCCATAACCATTATCTGATGTTACTTCTATAACTACAAATGGATCTATGTTGGCATCTAATGTAAAATTATAAGGTAATAAATTATCTCCTTTTCTAAACTCCGTTAAAACTTGAACCGGTTCAAAATCTATTTCTTTCCATTCTGTTATATTTACCCAATTAGAATTATCTCCTTGATCGAATAGAGGTGATTCTGTTGATTGTGCAGAACCTAATCCACTATATGAGTAATATTCTCTTTCATATTCAACTATAGTTGCTATATCATAACCACTATTTACATCCCAAGTACCTACATCTTCATATTTTCTTGGACTTTTAATCTTATTACTATCAATAAATGACTCGTAAATCTTACCATAGTAAATAACTTTATTACCTTTTGAATATGTTGTAAATGGAACCCATTCTTTATACGTTTTATACGTTCTTATTTTAATATCAAAATAATCCGGTAAAAATAAACTATTTTTAAATTCATTATTTGGTAATATTTTTGGTAAATTTAAACCAAGTGGATTTTTATCAGCACCAACTCCTTCTATTATAGAATAAAAGTCCAATACACAATTGTAAACAGTAGAACCACTATTAACCGGCATCAGATAAGCCTCATTGAGTTTAAATGTTACTGGTGTCATATTTTGTTTTATATCAATAATTCTGATATCATTAACCTTATGAGTTATTTGTGTGCCTGATGAAAAATATGATCTACCAGTTATATCCAGTATTTTATGAGTTAGTGGAATTATATTTTTTCTTAACCAATGTTTTAAACCTTGTAGTTTTATTGTTATATCATCTATACTATAATTTAAAATATTATTACCATCTTTATCAGTTATGAAATAAGTTAGATTAAATAAATTTGTATCCTCAAATTTCTCATTAGGCATTGTATTTTTAATGAAATCACTTTCAGTCCAACCCTCTACTGTGTTATCAAATATATCAGGAATTTCAATTTTAAATAATTTTAAGAAATTTAGTGATGTATCATCAACATTTCTATAATACTCATTTAATTGTAAGTCATTATATCCAAAGAAATTTATAGCATTTATTATAGATTTATAAGAACCTATATAAGGATATATAAGATGTTTCATCATTAA
>ENA-OSIY01000914-OSIY01000914.1-marine-metagenome-genome-assembly--contig:-NODE-914-length-16112-cov-8.626692_pt1 | contig 16112 bp, 11 predicted proteins | sample MGYA00237884_ERZ534233 | MGnify/ENA primary metagenome ERZ534233 (study PRJEB26412, sample SAMN06343840) | marine metagenome | isolation source: estuarine water | place: USA: Columbia River Estuary... | reverse complement strand
TAATGCTGCAACAGATATGGTCTTTAATGCTATGGGGATGACTGGACTTGCAAAAGCAGGGATATCTGCGATTTCAAAATTTGCAATGAAGCCATCACTTGAGACTGCTCTACATGGAGCAAAACATGTTGGAAAAGACTATCTTCAAGAAAAAGTACAGCATAAAGGCGTAGATCTTTTTAAGTCAAATACGGAAAAATTACTTGGATATGCAAGCGGTGGATTAGTAAGTTATTTATATGATGGCGGATACTTAAAAAGAAGAGCAAATTTAGGTTCTTATAGTGGCAGTGAAGAAGAAACATCTCTTACTGTTGATCAAGAAGGATATATTGACAATATTGGAAAAGCTACTACTTCAGACATAACTAATAGAATAGCAGCAAAAAATCAAGCTGAAAACAATGCATTCCAAATGTTTTCTAACACTAGATTTAATGATGGAACTGGTAGTCTTTTTGATAATACGCAAGCTGGATTTTCTACTGGGTCTGGTGGCGTTTCTGCTCAACAAGCACTATCTTTTCAAGATCCAACTAAGCCTGGTGGCGAAGGCGTAACATCAGCAGCAATGGGTATGCTTGGAGATGTTCAGTCTAGAATGCGTGGTGGCAACAATCCCTTTGGAAATATTTCTGCTACTGGTGCAGAAGTAAACGCATTAAAAACAGCAAAAGCAAATGAATCAGGAATACAAAGTAATTCTGATGAATTTAAAAAACAAATCAAAGAATATCTAGAAGAACAAAAAAAACAACAAGAAGAAGAATCTGGTAGTACATATGCAAGTTTAGGTGGTTTGATTTATGCGGAAAATGGACTTACAACATTATCACCAGCAAACCCATTTGCAACAGATGAATATTTAAGGGCGAAACTTAAAAAAGAAGCGGAAGAAAAAAAACAAAGAGAACTTCAAGATGATTGGGCTAGACAACAAAGATCAACACTAGCAAGAAATGCTATAGAACGACAAAGAGCGAATAGATTTAGATCACAACTTCAAGTTAATCAGAATCCTCAGCAACAATCACAACAACAAAAACAACAAGCAGCATTAGCAGCATTACAATCAGGTCCAAGACCAAGTAATTTTGCAGGAAAGTTGCCACAACAACAGGCACAACAACGACCACAAAACCTTCAAGTTGCTCAACCAGCATTTCAATCAAGTAATTATGCAGAAAGCTTCTTTAATCAAGCTCCACAGCAACAGATGCAACAACAACCACAAGAACAAATGCCTAGTGGTTATCGTCAAATGGCAGCATTTGCCAAAAAGAGACAGGAACAACCACAACAACCACAAAGACAAAAATTAAGTTTTCTTGGAATGGATCTAGGTTCATATAGTACTGGTGGCAATGTAGATACTATTCCAGCTATGTTGACTCCAGGTGAGTTTGTAGTAAATAAACAAGCTTCATCTAAAAATTATTCTCTGTTACATGCAATCAATAGTGGCAAAGAAGTTACTGGGTTTAGAACTGGTGGTAGTGTTGGAAATATTCGTGGCAAGAAAGTAGATCCAATAGAATCTGGAATAAATGAATTAACTGGAAAATTATCTGGAGTTGGAAACAAATTTGTTCAAAGTGGCGATTCATTTAAGAGTGGGGCAAATGCTAATAAGGAAGGATCACAAAACATATTAGCTTCTTCGTCTAGATTTAATGCTGGAGTTGGAAGTTTTGCTGATTCTGCCAACAAAATGTCAAAAAGAAAAGGTTATAATTCTGGTGGTCTGGTAAACTATTTTGCAGATGGTGGATTCACACCAAGAGGTACAGACACTGTTCCTGCCATGCTCACACCAGGAGAGTTTGTGGTAAATAGAGAATCAACATCTAAAAATTTAAATTTATTAAAACATATAAATGGAAATACTAGTTATATGTCTAATGGTGGAGTTATGTATGCTAGAAGAGGGGCATTTGTTCCAAATCAGCAAGAAAACGCAACTCCAGCAATAGATATGACTTCCGTTACACAATTAGCTGATGCAATAAACAAACTAGGAACTACATTCCTTAAGCCTTTTGGCGAACAAATAGATACATTTAAAGCTTATGCTGAAGCATTACAAACACAAGTTAATAAAATACCATCAATAATAAATATAGAAGTAATGGGCAATTTGAATGCTTCTTTAAATATTGACTTTAATCCAGAAGGTGTATATACAGCGGTAACACAAGCGACAGAAGAACTAAAAGGATGGATAGTTACACAGATAGGTAAACAACTTAAAAATGAAATGAATTCATAGTAAGGTAAATTATGGCAAATTATATTATATCTGGTGCTGGTAGCGGAGGTAATTTTAATGGAACATTTGAATACTACAATGTTGTTACATATAGAAACTCTTTAGATACAAGCTATGTGTTGTTTTATGACATTATAGTATCTCAATGGGTTATTCAACAGTATTCAGATGTTTATTACTATAACACCTCAGATGACCCATTAAATGTGCCACTATCAGGATGGTTACCATTTTTAGGTTCAGCACCAGCACCAACGATCACATTAGAAACAACTACTACTACAACAGGCGAACCAACAACCCCACAACCCTCAACTACCACTACAACTACCACTACCACAACAACTCCTGCACCCACTCCTTCACCATCAACATTTTTTAATTTTAGGAATTTATTTTTAAAATCAAATTTTGACAACAATGTTTCTTTATATATAAAATCAACAGCTATGTTTTTTGGTGCAAGAGCTTTGTATTTAGAAGCCAACACGCAAGAACAAACAAATTTATATTTAAAATCATTTCCACAAAATTCAATTAATTTATTTATAAAATATTGGAATGAACATCAAGACAATAAAGAACTTTATTTAAAAGCATTTGTAGAATCATCAGCCGATTTATTCATAAAAAATTTGTATTTATATACTGATGCAGATGGATCTATTGATTTCAATATTCGTTCATCAACAATAGACCAACAAATAAATAGTGTAGAGCTTTATATAAAATCATTTTTTGAAAATAATTTAGAATTGTTTTTGATGGTAGATGATACTGCACTAACAACAGGGTTTGTTTATACATATATATCTGGAGATATAATAAACCCATCACACTTTGAAAGTTTAAATCTTTATTTGAGCAATCAGTATGCATCTATTAATGAATCATTAAGTATTACTATAATTGGTCTTGGAACTACATTCAATGCAATACCAGATGGTTCATCTATGGAGATGTTTATACAAAGAGATGTTGAAGCAACTTGGAATTATATGCCTTTAATAGCTTATGGTGCTTCTTCTGCCATAACTAATAGTATTGATTTTAATATATATGCAAATGATGTTTGTTTTGATTCAATAGAGTTAGTTATTCCAGAAGTAAATCAACCATTTAATGAAACCATGCAGTTATATACACATGGCTTTGAGGATTAAACATGGCTGGAACATTATCAGACCCAATTCAAACATTTTCATTGCAAGAAAGCGTTCAATTTTATGACAATGGAAAAGCAAAGACATATCTTTTTAATATATCTGTATCTGCAAAAATTGTTCCAAGTCAAGCTATATCTGTAGATGCAAGACACTCTGCCATTATTGCAAGACAAGCAGCGATAATAGCACAAGTCAATGCTTTTACAGACAAAACATATTTTGAGATTCAATCAAGAGATGGTAAAAGCTCACCAATTAAATTTATTCCTAGAATTAAAAGTCTAAATTTTAAAGAAGATATTTGGGTTAATTTTTGTGATTACACAATTGAAATGGAAGCAGATTCAGTAACCATTGGATCAAAATCAGTACCAGATAAAACCAACGCTTCAGATATAGATGAATCATGGTCAGTTGATTATAACGATGAAGATTTAAGATTCACAAAAGTAAACCATAAAATTTCTTGTAAGTCTAAAGATGTTGATGGCAAAAATGGTTGGGAAACATCAAAAACAGAAGTTCTAAAAAAAATAAACGAACTTATTCCAACAGATATAAAAGATGCTGCTAAAAATACTTATTTAAAAGCTTCACCTTCAAATAAATTAATTAATTATAGTGTCAATGTACTTGGTGGGGAATTCTCTGCTGAAATAAATTTAACTTATCATAATGATTTATTAAAAAATTCAATTATTCCTCAATTACCACAAGCACACCATGAACAAACACTTACAGACAAACAATCTAATGAAACATTAAGAGATACGCTTTCTATAGAAGGAACTATAACTGGTCTATCTTCATCTTCTACATCAACTCCAAGCAATAGATATACAGAAGCATTGGCATTATGGACAACGGTAAAGAGTGCTTTAAACACTAAATATCTTGCATTAACAATAACTTCATTTTCAGAAACACATGATAAAGTAAAAGGAATAATTACTTATAACTATGAAATTGAAAATATAAAAAGACCAACAACAACTGGAGTAAAAAATGAAACAATAACTGTAAGTTACTTTGGAGATTTAGCTGATGCCCTTAAGACTTATGTCATACATAATACTATCTATGGAGATAAGGGGCCAGTATTTCAAAGTATTGATATGAATAAAGCAAAAACTATGTCTATCACAATAGAAAGAGTTGGAACAGAGACTACTCCAAACACATTGCAATATCAACCAGCAGGAAGTATGATTGAATCTGATACTATTAATTTTACTGCACAAAATAAAAAAATATCAAGAACTACAGTATTTATATGGGCAGATGGTTCAAAACCAGCTTTACCAACCATTACCAGTTTTGATTTGATAAGCACACAAATACCTAGACCATATTAGGAATGATTTATGTCTATATCATTAAATGGAACTGCAATAAGACCAACACCATTAATAAGTATTACTCAACAATCAGAGTTTAGAGAAAGTGGTAAAGTAAAAACTACTACAATAACAGTAGATTTAAAAGGAAAAATTTTAGCTGTAGATCCAATAGCGGGTGACTCAGAACCAACTGGAACTGCTGAAGAAGCAGACAAAGCTAAATTAGGGTTGATTATAGGAAAAATGGCAACTTTAGAAGGTTTAGTAAGCCATAAAATAGATGACATCAATATAAGCACATCAATAAGTGGCCCAAATTTATCTGGAAAATTTAAATTAAAATCTAAAAGTTTTCAGCTTGAACAATCAAGTTTAATATGTGATTACACAATATCTTTAGAACAAATAGTATTGGATAACGAAGAACCAGATGAAACTTGGTCATTAGATCCAGCAGATGAATACAATAGATTTGTAAAAATAAACAGAACTAGAAGCATACAAATAAAAAGCACTGAAGATCCAGCTAAAGATTATCAATTAGCGATGGAAAATGAGAAGATGCTTTTAACTACATCTATAGCTGATTCTGATGCTGCTACATACTTTACTTTGCCAACAGAAGATTCTTATAATAAAACAACTAGTTATTCAGTCAATACATATAAGAATACTGTTGATTGTAATGAATCTTGGATACTATCAAAAGACCCATTTGTAATTGAAGAAACATATACAGAAAAAGAAAGTTTTGATTCTGCATATAAATCTGCAAGCTTACAAGGAACTATAACTGGATACGAAGGTAAAGGTAAAACAAAATATACAAATGCATCAGAAAAATTTGATTTGGTTAAAAAATGGGAAATAGGCAAATCATATACTATTGGAACAATAACTGGTAAAGTAAAGTCTGTTTCTGTAGGAACAAACAAAATATCTGGAACAATAAATTATTCTGTAGAAATTTCTGAAGGTATAGAAAAAACTGATGAAAGATTTAAGTCTATAAGCTGGACAGATACGCCACCCATAGATCTTATTGTTGTAATACCAGCAGTTGGTAAAGAATTAGGTCCAATTATACAAAAGCTTCCTGCCAAAAAAAATGGTGTTAAAACACTCAATATTGAAGTATTATATAATGATGGCTCTAAAGGTCCACCAGATGTTTCTTCTTATGCACCAACAGCCACTGAAATATTTGTAGAAAAAGATGATATGACATTTGATTATAGAACTAAAAAAGTTACAAGATCAGTAGTTTGGAATTATAACTAGGTGAACAAATGAGTTTTGAAAGATTAAAATTTTTAGGTTTAACAATAGTAGATTTCAATTCATCTATTGGGTGGAATGATACAGAATCATCTGTAAATATAAAACTTGCTCCAGATCCAGAAAATAATGAAACAACAATAGGTACATATGAGTTAGGAAAAAATTATGAGTTTAAGTTAAAAAAAGATAACGCTTTTGTTTTTAATGGTTTTCTAGATAGAGTTATTGAAAAACATGATACTGGTGGAACTTTTTATGAAGTAAAATTAAATGATGGAAAAGAATTAATTAAAAATGTTGAAGTAATAACTAGTAGTTTATATGGAACTAATGATGCAAAAGAAGACTCCCCAATAATAAACATGTTCAATGTTTTTAGATGGTGGGAGAGCAAAGAGTTTGGAAAGAGTCAGGCTAATGAAGGAGGGATGCCGTATTCAAAACTTGAAGAAGGCATAAATGAACTTTCTAAAAAATATGGGATTATTTCTGCTGGAGTACCATATTCAATAAAGTTAGATTTTGCAACCAAAGTACCAAAATTTTATAGAATAGAAGGCCCATATATAAACTTAATGGATTTAATATCTAAAATTTGTGACGATTTAGGTTTATTGTTTAAGATTACTCTCACAGGCACAGAATTTACAGTTCAAACAACAAGTCTAGGTGTAGATGCAGCCAATCAAAAAGTTCAAAATGTTATAAAAGATTTGGCAAAAGACAGGAATGTTATTTCTTGGGATGCTGGAGTTGAGTCTTCCAACAATATTGAATCAAACTTTATGCTTTGGGGTGGATTAAAAGAACATAGTATTTGTTTTAATAACGATGTAAGTTTAACTCAAATGAATGTTGTTGTTGGAACACCAGTAAATTACACTCAAAATTATTATGGCAATGCTGCTGGTCCAAATTCAAGAATAAAACAATTTTGGGGATATGATATTAATGGAGAAGCATATTGGTCATCTGCATCTTATGATGTTGTAAAATGTGCATGTCCGTATTATAACTATAGATTTAATAGTTTAAGACCTTCCATATCTAGTCATTCTACTATAAAAGCAAATGCTTGGGGAATACCTTTAGTTGGAATGGAATCAATATTTCCTGGTGCTACATATTATGAAATGACAATGGATGAGTTGTTGTTGATAACTGGTGGCAATCAAGACAATTGGTCATTGTATTTAGAAATATGGGATGATGCTTTTGCTAATGACAATATATACACTAGAGTATTTCTTAAAGCTCCAAGAACAAATATCTCTATGGTTGCCAACTTTATGGCTGGTGGTGGATCTACAGAATTTCCATTGAAAAGAGAGTTTTCAGAAAAAGATAATGATATAGGAGTTATTCGTGGGGCACAACTTTTTACCTATTTAAAATCAGTAATAGATTCATATTACGGCAAACAATTTTTAGTAGAAGTTAATTATAAAGGTGACCTTAATTATAATACTGTTGATAATGGACAAAACAAGCCAGATTCTAAAAGCGATGGCCTTTTAATAAAACAAGTATTAGAAAGCTATACAAGTTCAGACAGTTTAGATTTAAATATTAAACAAAATCAACCTAAAAAAATATACAATATTTTACCAACTGATTCTGGATGGATAGATCCAGCAATTCTTGAAGCAAAGACAAATACTTCTTTGCCTAGAGAAATGTTAAATGCTATGGCATTAAATCAAGATGGAAAAATGCAGAATTGGTTAATTTTTAACTTACCAAATTCATGGGAAACTCAATTTACATACGATAGTAGTTCTTCAGACACAATTTCTTATTCAGATAGCGGTTCTCAATATTTATGGGTCAAAGCCTCAGTAAACGAACAATATGTAACTATTCCAATAGCCCAAAACGCATTAATAAAAACAACAGTGCATTCTGAAGTAGTTGGTTTAGGAACTGTTGGAACATGGATAAGCACTCAATATATTGGTGTAGACAAAAAAGATTCAGAGCATGTATTAGTTTCAATAGGACAATCTGTTGCTGCATTTAATCGATTGATACACAATCAATTTGGCGTTGATGCACTTGTAACATGCTATTTTGGATTACAATATAGAAATCAAGTGCTTGGTCAATCTGAAAATTTTAAAACAGGTCTTCCTGCACTATATCCATTTCAAGCAATGCTTAACTTCAAATCTACAAGAAATGATTTTTATGGCCCTTGGTATTTTGGGAATACAAAAGGTGGAAAAACAAAAATAGAGCAGAACAACGACTTAGTTCCTTGGCAATTCAACGCATCTGGAACATTAGAAGAAGCTGCTAAAAATAGATTAAAAGATATAAATCCAGTTCCTTATTTTGAAACTGGTTCTTTAAATAAAATTGGTTTGCCAGAACATAATCTTGGTGATGAAATAGTAAAGAATGGTCCAATAGTAACATCAATAAATACATCATATGGACCATCTGGTGTAACCACACAATATTCATTTAGAACATTTACTCCAAAATTTGGAATGCCATCAAGATATAATACAGAAAGACTTAAAAAGTCTGCCATAAAAGCATATTCTGACAGAAAAAATATATTGTTTGTTTATATGGAATCAATAAAGAAAGCTCAATCTCTACAGAGATCTTTTGCTGGAGCAAAAATACAAAACTTTGTACTAAATTATCTTGGAAGAAGATACGACAGAAATACACCACATCAAAATATAGTATTAGCCCAAACAATTGATCCTATGGCAGATAAGGGTGCAACTGTAAGAAGAAAAACAATTGGTGGATCTCATAGCAACATAGAGAGTGCTGGTGCTATGGCGATTCAATCTGGAGATTATAGAAATAAAGGTGCTGTTTCTTATGATGGTCTATTTTCACCATTCAACAATTTTGGAAGTCAATCTCTATTAAATACAGTGACATCAATTCCATATGGCTCTTTTCTTTCTGCTCCAGAAGGACTCCCAACAGCATACACATATAATCCATACAGATATACAGATGAAGTAAAAGGAGATTGGAAATTTCCTGGTGGCAGACCTCCAGCAATACATAGCTTTCATGGTGATGGAGGTTATATTTATGATAATTATCATGCTGCTGATTTTCTTGAATCGTCAGGAAATGTTCTTAATGGCAATAAAGAAGCAATATATGTTCATTCAAGATATGGTCCAAGAAATGTAATTAAATGTCAACCAGTAGGTCTTCGTGGCCCAATTATGGTTGTTGGGTATGGCAATTCATATATGGATTATGATTTATTAACTGATGGCGATGGAAATTTAGTAACAGTAAAAAATAGATATGATGAAGTAGTTGCTGTTCCTATACCAAAAGTATTGCCAAATAGTGTTGCTTATGCAACAGGAGAAGGTTTAGCTGGACCAGTTGATTTAATGTGGGATAAGTATAGAGGTGTTTGGACTTCTCACGATATAGCCACTGGCTTTGCTGTATCAAACATAAGACCATTTGATGATGGCTATGTATATTTAAACATGAATGGTAATAGATCATCACAACAAATATTAATTAAAAATTTTTCAGCAAGAAAAATATACGCTAATCAATCTGTACTTCTTTGCTATTCAGCTAATGACGGAAGATGGATTATTAAAGGCGAACAAATAAAAATAAAATTTGATGGTCAAGTATCAGATTGTCCTGCTGCTGTAGATCCAAACACACCAACAACAACAACCACTAAAGAGAATAGTTCTGACTTTAAAGTACAAGTTGCACAGGATGAATGCGAATCAACAGAAGGAATGTTCTTTGTTAATACAAATGGATTTACTGGTAATCAAGCAGTATTAGTTACAAAAGAAGGATCAATAACAACCTTAAAATTTAAAAATGGTCTTTTAAAAGACATTGTTCCAGTAACAACAGATCCTAATAATAATACCACTGCTCCACCAACAACAATAGCACCAACAACAATAGCACCAACAACAACTCCTGCACCAGCATACTGTGTTGTTGAAACAGAGTCAGAATGTTATAATTGTACTCAATTTTGTGGAAGTCCTAATTATGTATCTGGACCATTCACATTAGAGGTCTGTGAATCACAATTGCCTGGACTTAACACTAATTGTTCAATGACACTTGTTTTTGATGATCCATGCTTTAGTTGTCATTATGATTCAAATGGAGAATATACTGGTCCAACTAAAGCAGAAGATTGTGCTATAGATGCAGATCAACAAAATGAGAATGTAGGATACCCATGTGTAACAACTACATCAACATCGACAACTTTATGTCCAGATTATTGGTTAAATAAATATGAAGATAATGAATGTCATTATTGCTCAACGGAAGTAGATGAAAGTAGTTCTGGTCCATACACAGGTTGTGATGCACCCAATAATTGTGAAGATGCTAGAGTTGTAACAGATGAACCATTAGGGGGATATTGTACTACCAGCACCACTCAGGCTCCAACTACAACAGCTAGCCCAACATCTACCACTGAAGGACCAACAACAACAGCAGATCCAAATGCTGGTTGTCTAAGGGTTGTGGTTGGCGTTACTTGTGATGCTGATGGCGAACTATCTGTAGACTATGATTATGCAGTAAAATGTGCCACAACTATGCCACCACCACCTCAAAGTGGATTGCCAACAAGTATACAAATAAAACTTTTAAGTGCTCAAGTTCAATCATTAACTGGTCAATTGTCAAACCTATATAACATGCTTGAATTGTATGGGATAAAAACATTAGGGGATAAATAATGCCAGCAAATCCAACATTTAGTTATGTTAGCGGAAATAGTATTTGCGGAAGCGTTAGTGGAAATACTTTAACTGTAGATGGTTATTGCAATACTGTTTGGAGACTTTACTATCGTGGAACATTAGAAGTTATTTCAACTTATAACTTTGATGGAGGTAGTGCAACAGTTAATGGTTATGAAGTTATTTTTCCTGGTGGGTCATCATTTCTTCAATTAGGGGTATTTAGTCAGTACTCAAATATAACTTTTGGTGCAGACTATCCTACTGGTATTACTGGGGCAACTCTTACAAGATATCTTACATTTACTCCACCGGTATACTACACACATACTTTATATTATGGAATCAGTGGTAACATAGCATTAGAAGCTTGTGATTCTACAGATAGCTTTCCTTTATATTCTGAAGATGAAAACTTAGTAATCGGTTCATCATTGTATCTTGACACAGGATTAAATGATCCATATTTAATATCAATTATTCTTTCAGACAAAACTAATTTTTATAACATATCAGGAGGAACAGTTGCATCATTAGGTTCTTGTGATTCTGTTACTACGACTACTACTACTACAACAAGCACAACACCAGATCCAACTACTACGACTACTACGACAAGTACAACTAGCACAACAAGCACAACAAGCACAACGACCAGCACAACTCCAGATCCAACAACGACTACAACTAGCACGACTAGCACAACAAGTACAACGACCAGCACAACTCCAGATCCAACTACAACGACAACCACCAGTACAACGACTAGTACAACGCCAGATCCAACTACAACAACGACTACAACTAGCACCACTAGCACGACTAGTACAACGACTAGTACAACTCCAGATCCAACAACAACCACAACAACTACTACAACTACAACGACCAGTACAACACCAGATCCAACAACAACAACGACTACAACCAGCACAACTAGTACAACTAGTACGACAAGCACAACCACCAGTACCACTACCAGCACAACAACTAGTACCACTACAAGTACAACAACTAGTACAACTACAAGTACAACAACTAGCACAACTCCAGATCCAACTACTACAACTACTTCAGAGCCAACAACCACTGCTACGCCAACAACAACTTCTTCACCAAATACATGTACAAATGTAGTTTCGGTAGTTAAAAGCATTAGTTGTTCTAATGGAAGCATAACTGTTACATATGCAGATGTTCAAGGATGCTCTATATCTTCATACTCACCATTTAAACAATCTAACCAAGAAGAAACTGATGAACTCTCTTTGCTCAAAGAGGAACTTTCAAATATATATAAAACACTTGAAATGTATGGAATAAAGATTATAGGAAAAAAATAAATGCCTAAGTCACCAGAAACATTTCAGTGTTCTGTATGTTGCCCTACAACAACAACCACTACTGCTGCACCAACAACTACAGTTAGACCAACTACAACCACAAATCCAAACACGACAACTGTTAATCCAAATACGACAACTGTTAATCCAAACACGACAACTGTTAATCCAAATACGACAACTGTTGGACCACCAGAACCATCAACAACTCCACCCCCAGTAATATGTGCTTGTTGCTCAAAGGGTCTATGTCCATGTAAAGAAATGGATGGTGTTAAAAGCACTTTTAGTCTTGTTACTGGATTTTTAATTTTTGTACATAGACCATACCCAATACCAGCACATGAAGCAGTATGGAGCAACACATATGGAGTATATACTGCACCAGACATGGTAGAAACAGATAAGGGTCCATATGGAAATGTTATGCCAGACGGAAGAAAAAGATTGTTGTTTGCTGGAACCATAGATTTTTCGGGATGGAGTACAAAAAGTGGAAATGTATATAATATGAAATATGCTGGACTTTATCAGGGTGCATTTGGAGTAGATGATTGGAATGGATCTCAAGATGGCACTAACACTATAGAATCAACTACATGGATTCAAGTAAAAGAAACTAATAATGGAATTAATTGTTCATTATACGCAAGACCGAAAAGAACATTTGGTGGAACTCTTCCAGTTTTTGATGATGTAGAATGGACAAAAGTTTATTCAACTAAAAAAACAAATATGCAAGATGGAGCTATAATAGTTTCTTTACCATCAGAATGGTTTTGTTGTGGAGTAACAGGAGTAGATTTAAAAATAAATGTTTGCCAACAATTATTATGTTATGCAAGACCAGCTAATGAAGAGCAACCAGTATATAAACTTGAAGGCAATGGTCAGGCAAGTTGGGTTACTAATCCAGTAGCATTTACTAATGAACCAAAATGTGTATCGCATGGAAATTATAATGCAAAAAGAATATACACATTTATTCAAGGTGGCATAGAGCGAGATAATTATAGATATGAAACAGGTAATCTTGAATGTGTTTTTGTAGATCACAAAAATTGTGTTGATTCTAGATTAACTTATCCTTATATGATTACTCCACTTTCATTTTCAAGTAGTCAAGGAACAGATCTTGGCATAGCGATTTGCGACTGTGGTGCAGGAAACAATCAAAAGATTTCTATGTCTTCTGACTCTAGAATTGATGTATTTTTCAATGATTTTAATGCAAAAGATGGAAAATTAGTTTTGGATTGTACTTGGCGTAATACCTTGGAAGATTCTAAAGTAACGCTTGATTTAGATGAATATTATTCATATTATGTCGTAACAAGTAGGGCATTTACGATTAATACACCTGACCATGAATATAAAAAAGGAACTGTAACTATAACCAGATTGGTGTAATATACTATATATCAGGAGAAAAAATCATGGCTACATTTGCTTTTTATTCAGCAACAAACGATATTGGTTCCAGTGGTGTAGGTTTCTTTGGAAGCTCTGGATTTGGATCGTCTGTTTCTGTAGGTGCATATCAAGATTCTACCTATATAACTAATAGTAATGGCACAATTGCTGGTGCTGCACTAACAAATATTAAATATTCTCATCCAAGCTCTGGAATAGTTAATGGGATTGGATCTCCAAGTGGTCTAAATCTTCAAGCAATAACCAATGCTCAAGCTAGTTTAAATGTGCGTTTTACCCATACTAGCCCAGTAGCTACACAGAATGTAAAGCTAAGGATCTACGATAGATCAAACATTAATAATGCAGCTAGTGGTGTTACTACTAAAGTTGCAGAGCTTATTCATCCTAGCGTAACCAATGTCTTAGATGGTTCTGGATCTTCTTCTTGGCAAACGCCAGCAGGATCTGGATCAATTGTATCATTAGCCAGTTCGCCTGGAATGTCAGGCTTAAGTCCAAGTGGAAGTGGAACTATATCAAATAGGCACGACTGGTATCTTGCTCTATCTGCATCTCCAGACTCGATTGGTTCAAAAACCCAATATGCTATGTGGGTTGAACTTGAATATCTCTAAGCTTAAGTTCTTCTTTAATTAATTTAGAAATCTCCTTTGACCATTCGGTATCATATCCGTCTAGCCAAAGGAGTTCTTTTTTAAGCTCTTCAGTCTTTAAAGAGCTAACATCAATACCAACATCACTCATCTTTGTTTTCGCCTCGGTATTTGCTCCAACCATTATGTGGACCATAAGAACCAGCTTCACGATCAGGCTTACCATTAGTATCAAGCTTGCGTACTGGGAAAATCCCACCACCATCTTGTCGCTGCCCATAAGACAACCTTGCCCTACATTTTGAGTTAGTGCAACCCATCTCAAAATATTCGTAAACTTTCTTGTTTTTTTCTACAGATCGTGTTTTTGGCATAATTGCTGTATTACCACACAACCCACACTTTTCTTCATTAAAGATCTCGGAGATTCCTCCTACTTCTCTAAACACATCTTTAACAGAGTCACAATCAATTTCAATTGTGCAAAACTTTGTTGGGATGATAGCCTTCATAATTACTTCCTCCAGTTAGAGTTATAGCCCTTGAACTTAACATTAATAGACGCTTGATTTCTTTGCATTTCAGACAAATGTGATATTACAGCAACTGCTGACTTGTATGGAATTTCTTCAAGCTTTCCATTAAAGTTAAAATCCTTTGCTGCACCCAAATAAGCTGGTACATTGATATCATTTCTTTGGCAGAGAGTTTCTATGAAATTCATCTGCGTAGGAGTTATTTTACCATTAACCCCAGTTTCTTCAAGAGGAACTAGCCCTGCTTCTTCAGCAGCGATTACTTTGCGTAATTTGAGCAATTTCCTCAATGATCGACCTTCAGCCCTAGTTTCAGCTATTGCAGAAGAATAGACGGCAAAACGGTGGTCGCAATTGCCTGGATAGCAGTCCGCAACACTGGTCTGTGTTAACAACCTTTCCTCAAACATAATTGTGCATGTATATTCTACAACACAACGATTGTCATTCTGAGGATTTGGCGACTGTATTACTTTAGCTATCCCGCTAATTATTGGCCCTAAAAGAAGTCCTGAGACTCTTCTTAGTCCATCTACGGTTGGGTTCCCATCCGCTAATTCATCAGGCCCAAATTGAGATAGAACATATTCATTCCAATCTCTACTGTTGATGTCTGGTCTTTCCTCGATCTCTTCTTGACTTAACATTATTACTCCAGTTCAAATAGGTTTTCCTTTGCCCCATTCTTTATTAATTCTATTGTATGCAAAAGTTTTTTCAAGATAGTTCTCATATAAAATCCAGAACTATTCCCATCTATGTTTTTTACACGAATCATTTTCATTCCAGCATTTATTATAAATCCAGTCTTTTTACTGTCGCTAACAACCTGTTTTCTATGTACATCATCTCCCCATATAGATCTAAAATGACTTGGACCATCAATCTCTATTGCCAAATTGAGATTAGAAATAAATATATCAATATGTTGTTTTCTGTCAATAGCCCAAAATGATTTATGAAAATCAGCATTGTAGCCTTCTTTTTTAAGTCCAGATATTAAAAATTTCTCAAGCTTAGAACCATATACTGCTGCTGCACGAACAGATATTGCTGCTGCTTTTTGCATTTCCTCAACTTTTTGAACAGATAAAGATTCCCATTGCACTCTAGATATATCAGACCTTCTTTTTTTTTCTTCTTCTGGCATTTTTTCCCAAACATTTGCAATTGAGTCACTTATTTTATTTTTTGTTTCTTCAGATGTCTTCTTGCCTTTTGTTGGGTGCTTACATCTTCCTGTTTTAATTGCTTCTGCTTGTGCCTTAGATTTATCTCTAATAGGAATACCAAATTCCGTTAATGCCCTTCTTATTTTGTTTGGGTATGTGCCAAATTCTTCTGCTATTTCATAAGTAGACTTAAGTTTTTCAACATAATGACTAATTACTGTCTCTTATACACATCTGACGCT